>Ga0187872_10000011_pt1 | contig 238689 bp, 203 predicted proteins | sample June2016WEW_16_4_FD_132973 | JGI IMG/M metagenome (GOLD analysis project Ga0187872, IMG submission 132973) | Peatland microbial communities from SPRUCE experiment site at the Marcell Experimental Forest, Minnesota, USA - June2016WEW_16_40 | ecosystem: Environmental > Terrestrial > Soil >... | reverse complement strand
TTCCTCCAACGATCCATATCCGAATAGCTCGTGCTGTGTCTGGTCTTCTCCGCGCATAAGGAAAAGACGATCTCAATTGCTTTTTGGATACTTCTCGGAATAGCTTTTCAGCAGCCTGCTAGGTTTGGACGATTCTCCAAACCAGGCCCGTGAAGCAAACCGCTCGCAGCCGGCTCCTTCACCTTGCCCGAGAGCGGGGCTGAGCCCAGGCCGGACAGGTAACAAAAAGTGCCGTGATGGCGAGAATTGTTGCACGTTCGTTCATAGTCTTTTCCCGATACAGCCCGCGTTTACAAGAAGCTCAGAATATCAAACGTGTTCAATCAGATGCTTGCGCGGTGCTCAACCTTAATTCAGGCGCAGTCCCAATACCGCTATTTGCACTCGAAATTGGCCGCGTCGTCCTGCGAACTCGTTCCACGATAGTGCGGAAATTCAGGATATGCGCACACAGGCCTGCTCACGCCCGGAAATAATTTACCCTTCGCCACCATGTGCTCGGGCGCCTGATCTTTTTCCGTCCACTCCACCAGCGCGGTCAGCGGATCGAAATCCTCCAGCGCCGGGCCGCCTCCGCAGTGGTTCATCCCAGGCACCTCGAAGTAGCGCACCCAAGACATGGTTTTATCCAACCCGCCGTTGTCACGCACCACGCGCTCGTAATAGCGCGCCGTATCGTAGGCCGAAAAGAACGGATCGCTCATCCCGTGGATCAGCATCAGCTTGCCGCCGCGGGCGGAAAACGTCGAAAGGAATGTCAACAACGAGTCCTGCAGTACGTTGGTATCGTTCAGGCGCGCCGGGTCAGTATCGAAGTTGAACTTCATCGGTTCGAACTGCGGATCGGGGGGCGTGAAGAAGAAGCCCTTGAGACCGCTGAACATCAACGTTACGTCTGCGGAGTTGGGCGTTGCGGTTTCCGATGTCCCCAGCTTTAGCGCTCGCCAGCCTGGAGCCGCAATACCGGTGTCATATGGCCAGTCCGAATACAGCGCTTCGCCGCGCGAATTCTTCGGACCCGAAAACACTTTTTTCAGTGCGGCCACCTGATTCGCGGAAAGACACGTGTCAGTCTTGCGATCCTTGCAGGCCAGTTCCGCGGGATCGAAGTGGCATTCCTTCGTGTTGAAGATGAGGCCGTCCTTAACGCCATCCTTCGAATCGCAGACGCGAGCCACCGCGTTGGCCACCAGGGTTAGGTCACTGTTGGAGAATGCCTTGGAAAGAATGGGACGCCCCGCGGCGTCCTTCGGGGCTATTTCAGAGAACGCGATCGTATCCCATACTGAGCTGATCGTGGCCGTGCCCACCCGGGCGGCCGGGGCCACCGACATAACGCCGTCAAATGTGAGCGGAAAGCGCTGCGCCGCCAAAAGGGCTTGCCGCCCTCCGTTGGAACAACCCATGAAGTACGACTTCTTCCATGATTGGCCGTAGTAGTTGATAATGACTTGCCGCGCTAGTTCAGTCACCGCGATAAAGCCGCCGTAGGCTTGATCCACCCGGGCTTGCTGATCGATTCCAAACGAGGCATCGGCTGCTGCGCCCATCAATCCCCCTTGCCCCTGATGCCCCGAGTCCGTTGTCGCTACCGCAAACCCGCGCGCCAACGCAGGCAAGGCAGTGGATCCCGAGATCGGAATCCCGCCGGTTGCGGGCCGCACCACGCCATCCATACCACCGCCACCTTGAAATAGGAAACGCTCCGTCCAGACATCCGGCAGCCGCATTTCAAAGCCGATGCCAAACTGTTTCCCTCCGGCCCCAATTCGTTTGTTGATCGTGCCCTGCACCAAACAATACGGCGCGTCTGCGGCCGGGACCGACTCGGCCTTGGAAAGCTCGACTCCCGCAGCGCTAAACTCGAGCAACTGTGTGCAGGGGCGTTTGGGCGAAACAGTCTGCGCCTGGCAAAGCATGGCCGAGAACAGCAGAACGACTGCTATCACCTCACCACGCGGTTTTGATTTCATTGCGCTCAGCATACTCGTCGAGCGGTGGCAGCATCTATCGTGCACAGATGTATAATCCGGCATCGCTAGCTTGACCACCTACGTATTTCGGATATAGCGGATAGTTACACAGTGGCAGGCTCCGCCCTCCCCCGGTTACTGTCAATTGCTTCGGTGGCGTCACCTTCTTCTCTACCCAATCCATCAATATCGGTAGCCGATCGTATGCATTTGGAATGGGAGCAGGTTCGATCGTTTTTCCGTCGCCGTCCGTTGTATCGTTCATGCCGCTCAAACCGTGGTTGGTCTGCGGAATGACGAAGAAGCGGGCGAACTGGTCGACCTTTTCCCGACCCATACGATCGATGACCGATTGAAAATAGTCCAGCTGCGCTCCCGGGGACGCCAAGGTGTCGTTAGTCCCGATGGTCACGATCATCTTCCCGCCTCTCGCAGCGAATTTGCTGAGGTCCGGGTTGGTCGAATCCAACCATTCCGATAATTCGATCCGGCGCTGGTTCCAGCGGCCGCCCTCGACGTAGTCTAGCGGGTTCGCGGTGGGATCCTGCATGAGAAAACCGGTGACGCCGATCACTCCCAGATGACGGTGCATCTGCGCATCGGGCGCGGCGCCTTCCTGGCCGCTAAAACGCCCCGGTAAGATCAGTCCGGATCCGCTGGGATCGGTACCCGGCACCCACATACCAAACTGTTTCACGCCATTGGCCAGCGGCGTAGCGAACAGATAGGGACTGTAAACCATCTCCAGGGTCGAGATTTGGCCGTCGGTCAAACATGCCTTCGCGCTCGTATCGGCGGGATCGGGATCACGGTTGCCAGGGCAGCGCTTTCCGGCCCAGGGGTCGCGTCCTTTCTTACCTTGTTTAATATCGAAGAGCGCGATGCAGGCCATGTAGTTATTGATGATGCCGTCCGTGAGTCCATCCAGTTTGTCGCACTGCCGCATGAATTCCCCGCGGATGGCGTTCACCTTGGCGGGAGTACCCCAGTTGGCCAGCGGTTTTTCCTGAATTCGAATCAACTCCGGCGCCAGCATGAGCGAAGAGAAGCTCACGATCGGCACGTTCGCGATGATGCCGTCGTAATCGGCGGGATACCGCTGAGCTACGGTGAGGCCCTCGCGACCGCCTTGTGAGGTTCCAAAGAAATAATTGAACCGAGGCTTCGGCCCGTAAGCGCGTTGAATCAGCACCATCGCGGCATCGTGGGTCTTTTTCAGTTGCATGTACCCAAGGTTTTTGATGGATTCGTCGCTGAGCGCCCAGTCGCTGGCCGCCATCCCATGGCCGGAGTCGCTTCCGTAAGTGGCAAAACCGCGCTCGATCAGCCCGGACCCGGTGGTCACACCGAAGGCCATTGTGAGGTTAGGAATCATGCCGTTCATACCACCGCCGCCGAGCTGAGCAGCTCGCTCGCTCCACTCCGCCGGTAACAAGACTCGGAAGAGAATCGGTTTCGCTTTGCCGCTAGTTTCAACCGGCGCCATCGAGCCATCGATGCTGCAATACGCAGGCAGCGGCGCCGCTGCGGGTTTCCAGACCGGGGCGCTCAATGTTACTGCCGCAACCGGCTCACCGATCGCTTCCTTTGGAATCGACGCGCCCAATCTTTCCGCTGTGCAATCGGACTCGGCCAGTTTCTTGGCACTCGTCTGCCCGCATAAAAATCCAGTGGCAGCCCAAAACGCGCATATCAGCCGCAGGTTCATGAGTTTCTCCTAACTTCGCTGCCCGAGGTGGCGATCGAAGAACTTTACGATCACGTCGTAGCAATCGCGTGATTCCGGCACATCGGGATTATAGAAGAATCCATGAAACAGCGCTTCCCAGACGTGCAACTCCGCGTCGACTCCGAGCTTCACTAATTGAGCGTGGGTGTAAAGAGCGCCGCTCATCTCGAAGCCGCGAGTGGCTGTGATAATCAATGTTGGCGGAAACTTTGCCATGATTTCCGGCGAGTTGATGGGGGCCACCATAGGATCCTTCGGATCGGTGCCGGCGAGGTAGCCTGGTCCGCCTGGGGCTTGGTTCGTCCGTGAGTTCTGCTTAGGCGGCGTCTCCATCATGATGCGCGCCTCACCCAATGGCCCGGCCGTGTAGGCCGCATCGCCACCGAAGCCCGCGCCGGTGGGAGAACCCGCTCCAGCGCAAAAGATCCCAACCGCTCCGGGTCTCGGTAGATTGTGTTTTTCAAACCACGCAACCGACATCGCCGTCAACATGCCGCCCGCAGAGCAGCCGTAGATGCCGATGTTTTGCGGTGTGTGATCTTTCAGGAGCTGCTGATAGACGGCGCCAACATCTTCGCTCGCGGCGGGAAACTTGTACTTGGGTCCTTCGCGATAATCCAGGCTGATAACGCGAATCTTGCCGAGGGCAGCGATCGGGATGGACTCCAGTTCCGCGCACGCAGGCCAGCATCCGGAAAACCCACCGCCGTGGAGATCGATCAGGACGCGATCGCGGTTCGCGGCTGAGATCCCAGCCTTGGGCATATATACATAGGCGTGCACGCCCGCAATCTTGGTGTCGTCGCGATCCACGGGATAAAGAACCTTCTGCCGTTCCAGATAGCCTTTCATGAAGCGCGGCACACCGTTGTCCTGTGCCAACATCTGCGGGTTCTGCATGTCCTTCAAATGTTGCGTGACATAGGCCTTTGCTTCCGGGCTCAGGAAGCCAGACATTGGAACGGTCTGAGCAGGAACGTGAACCGTGCCATCGTCGTCGATCACCACCGTATTCTTGGCAGCCCGCTCCTGGGCTGCGAGCGGCAGCAGGCTCAAACCCAGGAACATCAAACCCAGCCGGATTTTCCATCCTAGTAACATTCCCGTGCTCCTATTTGAGAAAAGTCGAAAGATCGATTGCGTCCGCCATGGCCTGATTTCCGGCATCGTTCGGATGCACGTGGTCGCCAGAATCGAATTCCGAGCGCAGCCTCTTGGGATTTGCCGAATCGCGCGTGAGTGCGTCAAAATCGATGATCGCGTCAAACGCCCCACTGGTACGGATCCACTGGTTCACGGCTTGACGGACGCTCTCCCCGTTCTCGCTGTAGGTAGTCACGCCTTCCACCGGCATAATCGTCGCGCCCGCCACCTTGATACCGTGCATGTGCGCTCTCTCAATGATTTGCCGGTATCCCCAGATCAGGTCTTCGGTTGTCACGGCTTGGCCAGGCGGAATTCCCGGTATGGCCGAAAAGGTAATGTCGTTGATTCCCTCCAGCAGAATCATCCAGTGCACGCCGGGGCGCGCGAGCGCGTCACGGTCGAAGCGCGCCAGCGCATTCGTGCCGGCCACGTCGCGTAGCACCCGATTTCCGGAGATTCCCAAGTTTAGTACGCCCAGCATCGCGGTGGACTTGCTGGATGCCAATCTGGTGGATAGCAACGTTGGCCAAGCCTGATCTTTGTTGGCCGTGGTCGCAAAGCCGTCGGTAATGGAGTCCCCGAAAGCCACAATCGCCGAAGCACTCGAAGGTGCCAGGACGTCGATGCCCGAGAGCCAGAAATAGGCGGTTGTCGTTGTAGACGGATTCAACGTCGCATCTGCGGTGGCGTCCCCATTCGCAATATAGGTCGTGTGGAGGCCCAAGGGGTGCACCGTGGGAGGGCCGGTGTCTTCCGGAAGGTAGAGCGAGATGGCCAAGTTCGTGAACTTGGGAACGTCCAGATCCACCGGATCGCTCACAACCAACGCACCTGGCGGAATGGTGAGCGACGCTCTACCGCCGAACGTCAATACGCGGTCCGAGGCGGGCAAAACTGCAGCGTCCTTCTGGCGAATTGCGATGTGAGCAGCTCCAATGGCCAGCGCAGGATTCCCGAGCGCATTAGAAAATTGTACTCGTACCCGCCGGCCGCCGATGCTGGTGCGAACAACCATCCGCACCGTTTGGTTCTTGAATGTCTCTGGAATTTGTCCGATCGGCGAGGGCCGAGCCGGCGCTGCCTGGGGACGTGGAGGAGGAGCGTCAAGCGGTGCAACGGGAGCAAGAGCCTGAGCGGTCGCCCAAGTGGCGACCCAGTGTTCGCCGGAGTTGAGAACGGTCTTCTTATCAGCGGCAAAAACGCATAGGCAAAAACTCAACAACCATACGGTATATTTCATGGTCTTATTTGCCGAAGTGCCGGTCGAAGAAGCGCGCAATCACGTCGTAGACCTCGCGGGATTCGGGCAGGTCGGAGTTGTACCAAAACGCGTGCGGCAGTCCATCCCACACATGCAATTCTGCGTCGACTCCAGCCTTTACCAATGCGTTGTGCGAATTGATTGCAGAACTGTATTCCATTCCGCGGGTGCTCGTCACGAGTAAAGTTGGCGGAAATTTTGCCAGCAGTTGCGCCGAGTTGATGGGATAAGCCAGCGGGTCCTTGGGATCGACGTTGCTCAAATATGGCAGGCCGACCCGTGGCGGGCCATCGGAGCTTGGGCGCCCAGCGGGAATCGAGAACCCGTTCAGTGGCCCAGTAATGAAGCTTGCATCGCCTCCTCCAAGGTCGCCGATAGATGCGCAGAGAACGCCGATCGCCGCCGGATTCGGGAGGTGGTTTTTCTGGAACCACGCGATCGACATGGCCGCCAGCATTCCGCCCGCCGAGCAGCCATATAAGCCGATGTGCTGAGGCGAGTACTCCTTGAGTACCTCTCTATAAACCGCCGCGACGTCCTCACTGGCTGCGGGAAATTTGTATTCCGGCCCCATCCGGTAGTCGATGGTGATGACCTTGATCTTCTCAACAGACGCGACCGGAATGGACTCGACAAGCGCCGCTGTTCGAGCGCCCGATACGAAGCCGCCGCCATGGACATTCAGCAGCACTCGATTCCGGTTCCTCGGCGCAATGCCGTCCGTGGGCGTGACCATGTCCGTGTAAATCCCAGCGATGGTCTTGTGTTCGACATTTACGGGATAGCGTTGACGGATCGGCTTGAGGAACCAATTCATGATCTCGTCTTGGCGCGCGCGGTAGCCTTGGATGTCCTGGGCCGGGCTCGGCCCCCCTAAGAAGGGCTGATCTCGCAGCAGATGCAGCATGTAAGAACGGGCTTCCGGACTCAGGAAGCTCGAAAGTGGGACGCGAAGGTCTTGGACGTGCAACGTTCCGTCCGGATCAACGCCCTCGCGGACCGCCGCCCACGAGACTAGCGCGAGAGCGATAGCCAAAGCGCCGAGGCTGGCAACCGCACCCCAGCGTTCGGCTAGCTTTCGAACCACACATCGCTTCATCGCGTAGGTTTGACCTGTATTTACAGATATCCGAAGTCTATAGCTTCAACTGAACAGCAGATGGAAATATATCTCCGCCCATTAACACCTGTCAAGGACGTTTTACATTTGAGCTCCTCCACCTGTATTATCAGGTCGTGAACGCTCTATCTTCCCTATCGAAGCACGCAATAGTTCGGCAAACGCTCGCGGATGCAATCGCATCCGGTCAGTACGAAGCGGGCCAGCGCCTGCCCAGCGAATCAGCGCTGGTAAAAACGTTCGGGGCGTCGAGGCCCACGGTGAATCGTGCGCTGCGTGAGCTTCAATTAGCCGGCATTATCGAGAGACGCGCCGGATCGGGCAGCTATGTTCGCGCGGATACGGCGGCGCGCGGCTACACGTTCGGGTTATTGATCCCGGAATTGGGCCGGACAGAAATCTTCGAGCCGATATGCCGGGGAATGGCAGAGGCTCAGCACGGCAGCCATCACGTCCTGCTATGGGGAAGTTCGTTGGGAGACGAAGCGAACCTGGAGCAGCAGGCTTCGCAGGCCTGCCGGCAACTTGTCGCTAAGAAAGTATCGGGCGTATTCTTTGCACCCTTGGAACTGACTCCGCAAAGGGACACAATCAACCGGACCATTGCAGAAGTGTTCGACAAGGCCGGAATCCCGATCGTGCTGCTGGATCGTGACCTAGTGGCCTACCCGGCAAGAAGCCGGTATGACCTGGTTGGCATCGATAATCGAAGAGCGGGATATACAATTACCGCTCATCTGCTCCGGTGCGGGTGCCGCCGGGTGATGTTTCTTGGTCGCCCCGGATCGGCTCCCACCGTCGATGCGCGAAGCGCAGGTTACTGCGAGGCACTGGAACAAGCGTCGGGAGATCGGGAACCAATTGTTTGCCGCATAGATCCGGAAGATAAGGAGCAAGTGAAGGCGGCGCTAGCGAAAGCGCATCCGGACGGCATTGTCTGCGCCAACGATTTTACGGCAGCTCACCTGCTAAAAACGCTTACCGAACTGGGAGTGCCTGTACCGGCTAAGATGCGGCTGGCCGGAATCGACGACGTCAAGTACGCGAGCCTTCTATCAGTTCCGCTCACGACTCTCCATCAGCCCTGCGCCGACATGGGAGCGATCGCGGTGAGCACAATGCTGGAACGGTTGCGTAATCCGAAATTGCCGGCAAGAGATATTTTGCTCGATTTTCGCCTGGTGATTCGCGACTCTTGCGGCGCTCGCAAAAAGGGTTGACAGCCCTTGCGCGACCAACGATACTTGCTGTTGCACAATGAGTGACCTGACAAATAGCCGCAACCTGTCTTTACAGGATGCGGGTCAGTCACCTTCGATCCTGGTGCTCGGCGAAGTCCTTTGGGACGTGTTCGAGCACTCGAGCGCGCTGGGAGGGGCACCACTGAATTTCGCGGCTCACGCCAAGCGGTTAGGATACAACCCGCTGCTGATTAGCGCCGTCGGCGCGGACTCTCTGGGGAATGCGGCACGACAGGAGATTGCCGCTCTCGGCCTGGACACTGCCTTTTTGCAGACCACGAGCCGATTCCCAACCGGCACCGCGCGCGTAGAACTGGGACCGGGGGATCGAACCCGCTTCGTCATCGAACGTCCAGCGGCGTATGACGCGGTCTGTCTTCGCGAAGAGCAAATCGCGCGGATCATCCAGCGCGCCCCTGCGTGCTTCTACTATGGAACACTGTTTGCATCGGCGCCTGAAGGCAGGGCGGTGCTCGATAGGCTCTTGGATGCTCTGCCGGCCGCGACTCGCTTCTACGACCTCAACCTCCGTCCAGGCAACTATTCGGTGCAGCTTGTAATCGAGATGTTGGAACTGGCTGACGTAGTCAAGCTCAATGAAGAAGAACTCTGCATTGTACGCAAGTTCACGCGGCTGCCATCGGAATTGGAGGCGTTCTGCCGCGAAGGAACGAAGCGCTATGGCTGGAAAGCTATATGCGTCACTCTTGGCGCGCGCGGGTGCGCGATGCTATGCCGCGGAGAATACTTAGAAGCCGTCGGTCACCCCGTAGAGGTCGCAGACCCGGTCGGAGCGGGGGATGCCTTCGCAGCGGCGTTCCTCTGTGGATTAATCTCCGATTGGCCCGTTCCAAAGATTGCGGAATTCGCCAATCGCGTAGGCGCCCTGATGGCAAGCCGTCATGGCGCAATCCCGGATTGGACCATCCAGGAAGCGGTCGGGATTGGGGAGCGTCTGCGCCCATGAAGGCCTGCTCCTTCGACCCTTGCCATTTGCCCGTTTGAAGGAATCCGATGTGAGTGTCACGGCGGACCGAAGATCGACAACTTCAATCAATGCCTACCTGCTGCGGAGTTCTTTGGTTGCGGGGTTAGGTGGACTGCTTTTCGGATTCGATACGGCCGTCATCTCAGGTACCACCAAAGCGCTGAGCGAAACGTTTGCACTATCGCCGGTGACGCTGGGCATTACCGTCTCCAGCGCGCTGTGGGGGACCGTTCTGGGTTCGTTAGGCGCGGCGGCGCCCAGCGACAGATACGGACGGCGCCGCAGCCTTCGGGTGCTTGGCGCCTTGTACCTGGTTTCTTCCGTCGGTTGTGCCTTCGCATGGAGTTGGGCCGCGCTGATTGTGTTTCGCGCTATCGGGGGATTGGCTATTGGCGCATCATCCGTGATTGGGCCAATGTACATCGCAGAAATCTCGCCGGCTGCCAGGCGTGGACGTCTGGTCGGGCTCTTTCAGATGAATGTGGTTGTAGGGATTCTGCTGGCATATCTCTCGAATTCTCTGGTGGCATCGGCAGGATTCGGCGAGTCGGAGTGGCGTTGGAAGTTCGGAATGGTCGCGATCCCGGCGGCCGCATTTCTGTTTGCCCTTTTCGGAATCCCGGAAAGCCCTCGATGGTTGATCGCGGTGGGCCGGAGGGAGGAAGCCCGCGAAGTATTGCAGCGCGTTGGAGAACAGTCTTCGGAACACGCCTTGCAGGAAATGGGCCAAACACTAAAAAGGCAGAGCGGAGCCCGAAGGGAGCCGCTATTCCAGTCTCGTTACCGCAAGCCCATCTTCCTTGCAATCTCGATCGGCATGTTCAACCAGCTCTCGGGAATCAACGCGATTTTGTACTATCTCAACGACATTTTCGAGCGCGCCGGATTCAGTAAGGTTTCGAGCGATATGCAAGCGGTTGTAATCGGCTTTACCAACCTCGTATTCACGCTCATCGCGATGAGTATGATCGACAGACTGGGGCGCAAGAAGTTGTTGCTGGCTGGAGCGGTCGGAACAGCGGTCTGCTTGGCTGGGGTCGCCATGATTTTCGCAACCGGCAAGCAACCGAAATTACTGCTCTGGTTGCTGGTCGGATTTATCGCCTCCTTCGCTTTCTCCCAAGGCGCCGTCATTTGGGTTTACCTCAGCGAAGTGTTCCCGAATTTGGTTCGCGCCAAAGGCCAGAGCCTCGGGAGCTTCACGCATTGGTTCATGAATGCTCTCATTTCCGCCGTGTTCCCCGTTATGGCCGCTCGTTCCGGGGCTGTCCCGTTTGTCCTGTTTGCGTTGATGATGGTTGTGCAATTCTTCGTTGTGCTGACTCTCTACCCGGAAACCAGCGGAGTAAGCCTGGAGAAAATGGAGCACCACCTGTGAAGGCGTCTCTTCCCCGACGGCCATGAAGAACCAGGTTCAGCTCATCGCTTACGTCGATCGTTTTTCGGGCGGCGGCTTTCGCGAGCTTCAGTCACTGCTCAATGACAGGCCGTTGGCTGGACTATTCGGCGGCGTTCATTTGCTGCCCTTCTTTTGGCCGATCGATGGCGCCGATGCGGGCTTCGATCCAATCGATCACACTCAGGTCGATCCCCGGTTGGGCTCTTGGGACGACGTACGCGCGTTGGCCGAGCGCACGGATCTCATGGCCGATCTGATCGTGAATCATATTTCGAGCCGGTCTCCGCAGTTCGCCGACTTTCGGAAGCGTAGTGACGCATCGTCCTACGCTTTCATGTTTCTCACCTACGGCCGCGTTTTTCCGGATGGTGCAACCGAGACCGAACTGTTGAAGATCTATCGCCCGCGGCCGGGGCTTCCCTTCACGAAAATGCGCCTGGACGATGGAACCGAGCGGCTCTTGTGGACCACGTTCACCTCGGAACAAGTGGATATCGACGTCCGTTCCTCGCAGGGCAAAAGGTACCTGGATGAAATCCTGAATCGATTTCAGAAGGGGGGCATTCGGTCGATCCGCCTCGACGCTGCCGGTTACGCCATCAAGAAGCGCGGCACCAGTTGTTTCATGATTCCCGAGACCTTTGAATTCATCGGCGAATTCACGCGGCGGGCGCGCGAGCGTGGAATCGAAGTGCTGGTCGAGATCCATAGCCACTATCTCGAGCAGATCCAAATCGCCAAGCAAGTGGATTGGGTGTATGATTTCGCGCTCCCGCCGCTTGTTTTACACGCGCTCTATACCTCCGACACACGTCGTCTGAAAGAATGGCTGGAAATCAGCCCGCGCAACGCCATCACTGTGCTCGACACACACGACGGAATCGGAGTAATCGATGTCGGACCGGATCGAAGGTGTCCCGACGGCCCGCCCGGGCTGCTTACTCCTGAGGAAATCGACGGCTTGGTCGAAACGATTCACAATCGGAGTAACGGCGAAAGCCAGCAGGCCACTGGAGCAGCCGCGAGCAACCTGGATCTTTATCAGGTGAATTGCACCTTTTACGACGCCCTCGGCCGCCGGGACGAGGATTACTTGATTGCCCGCGCTATTCAATTCTTCGCTCCCGGAGTGCCGCAGGTTTATTACGTCGGGCTTTTGGCGGGAACGAATGACGTGGATCTGCTGCGACGGACCGGCGTGGGCCGAGACATCAACCGTCATCACTATACACGCGCCGAATTGTGCGAGCGGCTCGATGCTCCCGTGGTACGTTCTCTCTTGGATCTGATCCGTTTCCGCAATACCCATCCCGCGTTCGCGGGCGATTTTCAGATCCCCAACTCTGGCAACAGTTCACTTGTAATGGAATGGCGCAAGCATCGCGACTGGGCGCGGCTCGACGTCGATCTTGCTGCTCGACGCGCGGCGATTTCGCATTCGGAGCCCGCGGGCGATCAGACGAAGGCGCTGGTTAGATGACCGGCATCAAGGCACTCACCTTCGTCATGTTCATGGTGTTTGCCATGACGACGGATTCCGTTGGAATCATCATTCCCGAGATCATCAAGACGTTTCGCTTGAGCCTGACGGCCGCGGGCACGTTTCAGTACGCGAGCATGGCGGGAATCGCCGTTGCTGGCTTCTTCCTGGGCCACTTTGCCGATACGTTCGGCCGGAAGCGCACCATTGTGGTGGGCCTCATCCTGTTTGCGGTTGCCTCGTATTTGTTTGTGGCGGGAAATTCGTTCGTTTACTTTTCGATTCTGCTCGCCCTATCCGGAATCGGTATTGGCGTTTTCAAGACCGGCGCTCTCGCGTTAATCGGAGATCTCTCCAAATCGACGACCGAGCATACCTCACTGATGAACACCGTCGAGGGGTTCTTCGGGGTAGGGTCCATCATTGGGCCGGCGATTCTCGCCCGCCTGTTGGCGACAGGCGCCTCGTGGAAGGGGCTGTACGTTCTGGCCGGCACAATTTGCGTGGTTCTGATATTGATCGCGCTGCGAGCACAATACCCGCACAGTACGAAGGCCAGCCAGGCAAGCATGGACCTGAGGCATACCGTCGCGGCGATGAAGAACCGATACGCGCTGGCGTTTTCGCTCGGTGCCTTTCTTTATGTGGCCACAGAGGCGGCAGTGTACGTCTGGATGCCGACCTTGCTCGCTGGCTATAGAGGCTCGGCGGCCGCGTTCGCCGCCTACAGCATCTCGATTTTCTTTATCCTTCGCGCGGCTGGGCGCTTCATTGGCGCCTGGATGCTCGAACGTCTGTATTGGGCCGATGTTTTGGCGGTTTTCAGCGGCATGATTCTGATTTGCTTTATCGGCGCTGTGATCGGCGGCCCCGGCGCGGCGCTCTATCTGTTGCCCGCTTCGGGCCTTTTCATGTCCGTCATTTACCCCAGCATAAATTCCAAGGGAATTAGCTGTCTCCCGAAATCGGAGCATGGTGCCGTTGCTGGAGTGATTCTCTTCTTCACCTGTCTTGCCGCGGTTGTCGGGCCGTTGGCAATGGGTGCGGTCAGCGATGCGATGGGCCACCCGAAGTACGGATTTGTTCTGGCCACCGGGTTCGCGGGGTTACTTTTTGTCGGATTGCTGCTGAACTGGATGTTCGACCCGACCCGCGAGTTGCTGAGCCAGATCGATGAGACAGAATACCGCTAGCCAGCACGAATGCCATTCGCGGCTAGCTTTGCCAGCCGGCAAACAGATGGCTTAGTAGTTCCCGGCAGAAATTCGGGCAGTCACGCTGGGCAGTCACGCTGTTTGACATAGGGAAGCAGATCCTGATATGTTTCACGCAGCGGTAGAGAAAAAAGAGAACCGCCCTTGCAGGTCGTGCTGCGACTTGTAAGGGCGGTTTTTTCTTTTCGTGAAGAAGCCGGCAGTGTAGCAGAGCGTTGAGGTGTTGCGCCGTGACAGGCAAAACCAAGGAGGCATTCGAATGAATATTTTGCATCTGACGGAGTTTCCGCCCAATCGGCGGCGTTTTTTGAAGCAAGGAATTGCTTTGGGAGCGTTAGCAGGCCTCGATCCCCTTGCAAGCATCATTCACGGGGCGACTACGATTGCCACTGGTAAAACCGTTGAAATTTCCTCCGGGAAAGTTCGCGGAACGGTACATGATGGAATCTCTGCGTTCAAGGGGATTCCATACGGGGCTCCGACCGGTGGCAAGATGCGCTTTATGGCTCCCGCAAAACCGGCGTCCTGGGCGGGGCGTCCGCGACTGTTTCACATTTGGGCATCAATCACGGCAGAACATGAACTACGTCGAGGTGCTTGCTCCTCAGGCCAACGGAGCGGCGGAAGGCTACGACGAGGATTGTCTATCTCTGAATGTTTGGACTCCTGACCCCAGCGCGAACAGGAGGCGCCCCGTAATGTTCCGGTGCCATGGCGGCGGATTTGCTCAGGAAAGCGGATCGTGGCCTTGGGTGAGTGGCGAAGCGCTGGCGCGCCGCGGCGATGTCGTTGTGGTCACCATCAACCACAGGCTCAATCTGTTTGGTTATTTCCATCTGGGGGACGTTGGCGGCGAAAAGTATGCGGCGTCGGGCAATGCCGGGATGCTGGACTTAGTCGCGGGACTGACTTGGGTTCGCGACAATATTTCGCAGTTTGGCGGCGATCCAAGTCTGTCATGATCTTCGGTGAATCCGGAGGGGGCGCGAAGGTGAGCACGCTGCTGGCGATGCCCGCTGCACGAGGATTGTTCCATCGTGCCGCTATACAAAGTGGTCCTGGGATTCGAGCCAACACCCGCGACGCGGCGAACGCCCTCACCAAAGCCATGCTTGCGAAACTAGGACTCGGTTCAAGCCGAATCGACGATTTGCAAACGCTACCGGCCGAGACGTTGTTGGCCGCGATGAAAAGCGTCCTTGCCACGCCCGGAGTAAGGGGAAGTTTTGGCTCGCGAGCCAAAGAGCGCCCGAAATTTGACTGGCACGACCAAGTAACTGGCGACGGTTCATCGTCATCGTGATCTCCTCGCTCAACCTAATCTTAGAAGCCCTGCTGATTCACGCTTTCCGCTGCTCGCCGACCAATTCGATGGTGAAGCCGTTCAGGTCTCGGAAGCGCAGTGCGTGGCCTTGGGCCGGGGTTGTTTCCACCTGAAGCTTCTCCAGCTTCGAGGCAACGATCTTCTTGTCGAAGCCTGCTACTCGGAAGCAAAGCCGTTCGATGGCGGGCTTGCCACCGGATGGGACTGGTTCCAACGCCAGGCGCGTATTCGCTACCTGAAACCAAACCTGGTTTGATTTGTTGACACTGGGAGGCCCGAAGAACCGCCTGTAGTGGGCGGAAGATCGCTCCATATCCGACACCGCGAGAACAACGTGATCGAGACCAACGGCCGCAACAGCAGCATCATCGGTGGTGATGCGCGTGTAGGGAACAATGGTTTTTGCCAGTCCGGCAGGCACACCCAGCAACTGAAGACGGAGTCCATCGTCATCGGTCGGCATGCCAAAGCGGCCGGCACCGATCTTGATTCCGGCCTTCTCGATGGCGGCGCGCATCTCGTCGGGCTTGTAATCCTTCACGAGCGCGCAGAAGTGATCGATTTTCGGCGTTGGGTCCGTAGCCGACGTGCCGCCGAAGGCAATGTAAGCGCTTCCCATGCGCACGTAATAGCGCGGCGGCGGGTCGCGTTCCTGGAACAACTGAGGATCGAAGATCCGCCCGTACCATTCCGCCGAAGCTTTCTGGTCCGGCACCGTCATGCCGATATGTTCCAATCCAGTGGTCTGCAGCGGCAAAGGCCCCGGTCCTGTCTGGTCTGCCCGGCCAGGGACAGCCCACAGGCACGCCATCGTTGTTGCAGCCGCCAGCGCTTCTCGCCGGCTCCATTCGCCCGAACCGTTTGTTCGAATTCTCATCGTCAGATCTCGAGTTTGCCTGTGCTGGCACCAAACGAACTTTGTTCGACTCCCAATTTGTCAAGGATAGGCAGCAGGAGATTTGACATTGGGGTGTGCAGCGGCGTCACAATGTGACGGTCCCCACGCAGCTTGCCGGACGCGCCCCCGGCAACCGCTACGGGCAAGTGATCGTGCTGGTTTCCATTGCTCATGCTGCTGTCGTAGAGAATCAGCGAATGATCCAGCAACGTGCCGTCCCTGTCCGGGGTCGAACGGAGTTTCTCGAGGGAATCAGCGTCTTTGATTTCGAGCCGTGCGCGCATAATCGCAACGTTCGCATTCCCGCACGCCAAGGCGAGAGGAGTGATGCCGTGGGGATCGGCGGCGTTCAGGTCGGCTTTCGCGTGGACCAAAAGCGAAACCAATTCGAGATCGTCGGATCGAACAGCCCAGTGCAGGGCGGAGGTCCCATCCGGAAGCTTTGCGTTGACGTTTTCTGGCTCCGTGCGCAGCAGTGCGATAACCGCGGCTCGCTCGCCGTCACGCGCCGCAGGGGCAATCTTGGCGTTTGATCCGACGGCAGGCGTTAGCACTGGGAAAATCAAGCAAGCGAGCAGGAATCCGGCGGGTATGCGTTTCATGGATCGTCGTTCCAAACGGGCCGCGCAGCGTTAACTGCTTAAGAATCATACCAGCCGACAGGTATGAAAGCAAGCCCTGCCGGTGTTGAAAAACGTGTGGGAAGTGGATAGAATCGCGCTTCGGGTGACGCGTTTTGCGGCGGTATCTGATTGCCGTGGCGTGGCGATATACAATGTACTGGTCATACCCACCGACGATAGCTACCGACTGATGCGAACATGGCTTAGTTGCGAACTAGAGAAATCGCTTTCAACATTGGATCCACCGAAACACACCCACGAGGAGCCTGATGCTTTCCCGACGTAGCTTTTCGAAATCCATCCTCACCGCGCCTTGGATTCTGCGCGCTCAGCAAGGCGCGTTGAAAGCTCGCCTGAAGATCGATACGGAACGAACCATTGGCGATATCGATCCGAAACTGTACGGGAATTTCATCGAGCACCTGGGGCGCTGCATCTATGGCGGTGTCTTTGATGAAAAATCCTCCCTGTCGGACGCCGACAGTTTCCGCCGCGATGTTCTGGATGCGGCCAAGAAGCTCGGTGTAACGCTGCTCCGGTGGCCGGGCGGGAACTTCTCGTCCAACTATCACTGGCGCGATGGCATCGGCCCGCGCGTCCAGCGCCCGCCGCGGCTGGAAATGGCGTGGGGCACGGTGGAAAGCAATCGCTTCGGAACCCACGAGTTCTTGAATTACACAGAGAAGCTTGGAGCCGAGCCGTACATCTGCGCGAATCTGGGAACCGGCACCTGGGAAGAGGCCCAGCAATGGGTGGAGTACTGCAATTCCAGCGAAGACACCGCTATGACGCGGCTGCGCAAACAGAACGGCCGCCCCGATCCATGGAAAGTCACTTACTGGGGGCTGGGCAACGAAATGGACGGCCCCTGGCAGATGGGCCACCGGAGCGCCGAGGACTACGGCAAGTTCGCTCTCGAAGCCGCCAAGCTGATGAAGTGGACCGATCCCAACGTGAAGCTGATCGCGGCCGGCTCCTCGAATTTCAACGCCGGCTCGGATTGGACGGGCTGGAACCGGACCGTACTCGAGTTCCTCAAGAACCACGCCGACTACCTCTCGCTGCACACCTACGTCGGCAACACCCAGAATGACTACGGCGATTTTGTGGCCAGCTCCATGGAACTCGCCTCACGGCTCAAGACTGCCGAAGGCATCATCGATGCCGCTCTTTCCGGAGTCCGCAATCGGAAAATCTACATCGCCTGGGACGAGTGGAACGTCTGGTATCGCGCGCGCGGCGAGGCTCAGCGCGGCCGCCGCATCCTCGAAGAACATTACAACCTGGAAGATGCGCTCGTGGTGGGGACCTTCCTCAACGCCTTCGTGAATCACGCCCACAGCGTGAAAATCGCCAACATGGCGCAGCTGGTGAACGTGATCGCGCCCATCTTCGCCAACGATAACGGCCTGTTTCTGCAGACGATTTACTACCCGCTTCAACTTTTTGCAAACAACACCAAGGGGAAGGCGTTGGAGCTGTTTGTCGATAGCCCGAAGTACAGCAGCCGCCGTTTCGACGACGTTCCGTACCTCGATGCCTCGGCCGGCTACGACAACGGCTCTCTCGTTGTGAACGTCGTGAACCGGCATCGGGATCAAGCGATTCAAACTGAGTTCGAGCTGGAGGACAAGCAGTTCAGCGGCGCCGCAGAAGCCATCGAGGTCAACGGTCCCGATATCAAAGCGGAAAATAACTTTGACGGCGCAACCGTAAAACCGGCCCAGCGGTCCGCAACGGCAGAGGGCAAAACCTTGCACTACAACTTCCCGCCGCATTCGTATACCATGATTCGCGCGAAGCTGGCGTAGCCGGGGAGCGGCCTCAAGCGCGTTACGAATCATACCGGCCGACAGGTATGAACGCAAGCCCTGTCGATTTTTGACAGGACGTGCTGGACCAGGATAGAATCGCAGTCCGGGTGACGTGGTCTCCGGTGTCCTGTGCCGGCGGAATCCGACGCTTTTCAGAACTTAGGACAGGATGGACTTTCCCATGAAAATACATCGCATTCTTGTGAACGCCGCAGCCGGAGTGGCCCTGTTCGCGGCCGTTGCCGCGGCGCAGTCGCACCTCGAGATCAAGGTCCACACCGGGCATGGCGTCAATGGGTATGACGTCAACTCGACTATGATTTCCGGCGAGAAGGATATGATCTTGATCGATGCGCAGTTCACCCTCAGCGAAGCGCATCGTCTGGCTGCCGAAATTCTGGAATCAAGAAAGAACCTGACCACCATCTACGTCACGCACCCGCATCCGGACCATTTGTTCGGACTTGCGGTTCTCAAACAGGCATTTCCAAACGCGAGGGCTGTCGCGTTGCCAGCCACCGCGAAGGCAGCGATGACGGCCTGGCCGGCGCGCCAGAAGTTCTGGTTCCCCACCTACGGCAACAATATTCCGGGGCCCGACCCGGTCGTGCTGGAGGAGTTGACGACGCCGGTTCTGACATTGGAGGGTGAACAGTTTTCAATCACTGGCCCGGTGCAAGGAAGCGATGGACCCGGTAACAGCTTCGTGTCTATTCCTTCGCTGAAAGCCGTTGTCACGGGGGACATCGTGTTCGATCACGTTTACTTTGGAGTGCCGCGCGGCAAAAGCCGTGAGGACTGGAGCAAGACGATCGATCAGATCACAGCTCTTGAGCCAGCCATCATCGTGCCCGGACACGAGGGCCCGGGAGCGACGCGGGACATGCGCTCGATTCAATTCATGAAGAAATACATCGCGGACTGGGATGCGAACGTAGCCTCCTCAAAGGATGCGGCGGAAATGAAGCCCAAAGTCCTGGCTCAGTATCCCGGGCTAGGAATGGAGTTCACCCTGAACGACCGGATCAAGACGTATTTTCCGGAGCCAAAGCAGTAATGACTGCGCTCGAATGCCTAATCGTCCAGGCGTGAATTCACGCCGCGCGCAGACGCTGATAGCCGTTCGCGAAATGATTCTGCGGGGCGAGCTGGCCCCCCGCAAAACGATCGAAGAGATTGAGCTTTCAAAAAAGCTCGGCGCCTCGCGGCCGATCGTTCGCGGGACGCTGGAAAAACTGCATCAGGAAGGGTTGCTGGAAGAACTGTCCAACGGCGGATATGCGCCTCGTATCTTCACCAGGCAGGATATTGCCGATGCGATCGAGGCGCGCGGTGCTCTGGAAGGTCTGGCCGCCGGTCTGGCAGCACGGCGAGTCACTGATCCCGCTGAGCTTGACCGTGCCCGCCGTATTCAGTCTGAACTCGTAACAGCGACTGATTCGTTCTGCTTAACAGAATCGCCGACTGTCGAGCAGATGGCGCGGTTCGGTGAATTTAACCTGGCTTTTCACGAAGCTGTGGTTGCACTCGCGAAAAGCCCGATGCTTCAGCTCGCGCTCGATCGTGTTCAATCCATCGCTTTCGCCTCTCCCGCCGCGGTTGTCACTCCGGCCGAACCAGGCGGTTATTCGAGGGCGATTCGCGAGCATGAAGAGATTCTGCACGCCATTCAGACGAGCGATGCCATGCGCGCGGAGAAACTTGTTCGTGAGCACGCGCGGTTCGCACTGCGTGGCGTGAAGAACGCCCTCGACAGGCCCGGCCCGTTGGCCCCGAAACCGAAAGTCGATTCGACGCCTCGCGGCGACACCGCAGCAAAAAGCACCCCGCGTCAGGCCGAATTGTCCGGCCCAACGTCGGAACTGGTGCTCGATGCGGCTGCAGCCCTGTTCGGCGAAAAAGGCTTCAGCGAAACCAGCACACGCGCGATCGCCGCCCGATTGAATATTCATCAGGCGTCGCTCTACTACCACATCTCAACAAAGGAGGAACTGCTGTATCGCATCAACAGGCTTACGCTGGAGACTGTTGAGCAGCATGTCCGCCGGGCGCTCGAGAACCACGACAACGCGCGCTATCGCCTGAGCGCATTGATCCAGGCCCATCTTCAAGGGCTGTTTGAAAACCCGAATCGCGCGCTGGCGTCAATCAGCGAATACCGCTCCTTGTCCCGTGCACACCGCAGGGAACTGACCGGCCTGCGCGGGAACTATTCAGACCTGCTCGACAACGAGCTCGCATCGGCCGTGAAAGCCGGCATCGTGCGCAAGGACATTCCCGTCTCAGTCTTTCGGCTCGCCCTCCTGAACTATCTGAACTGGACGCCGCGCTGGTATCATCTTTCCGGTCCTTTACCTCTCGACGAGCTCGCCGGAATCTACGACCGCGTGTTTTTCGAGGGGATTGCCGCTCTGGGCCAACCCAGACCTTCCGTGCCCCAACTCCAGAATCTGCGGCGCACTCGAACCGGCCCGGCACACAGCGGAACTCTCGGTAAGTTCGTGCGTACCGCGGCTGAATTGTTTTCGAAACAAGGTTACGCGTCCACCAGCACACGATCCATCTCGACATTGATCGGCATGGAGAAGGCCACACTCTACTACCACGTTAAGAGCAAGGAAGACCTTTTGTACTTGATCACGAAGTCCTCAGTTGAAGCTCTTCAAGAGGATGTACAAAAAGCTCTTGAGGGAATCACTTGTCCTTTTGACCAACTTGCCATGCTCATTCAAGCGCATTGCATGAGCCTACTGCGCAATCAGACGCAGCACGGGACGGCGCTGGCCGAGGTTCGGGCGCTGTCGCCCGGACGCCTCGCTGAGATTGTCAGCATGCGCAAGGCGTACCAGAAAGGAATCCGGCAGATCCTCGAGGCGGCGCAGAAAAGCGGCTCCATTCGCACGGATGCGGAGCCGCGCTATCTCGCTTCCATGCTCCAGGGCCTGCTCGACCGGGTTGTCGAGTGGTACCAGAAAGGCGGCATGCTCGGACCCGCCGAGCTGTCCGGCTACTTCTGCGACATTTATATGTTCGGAGCTCAGAAAGCTCCCCTGACATGCGCCACACGTTAAGACGTGGGCTGAAAGGATTGATCATCGAATGACACTCACCTATTGGCGGTATCAACGGAAGTCCCCGATTCTTCCGATCGCGCTGCTGATCTTTTGCTGGCAAAGTGCGGCTCAAAATCCCGGACGCTCTCAGCCGCCCGGGACCACACCAGGATCCGGTCCTTATAAGGCCGTCATGGAAATGGACGCGGGCTTGCCGGATCACACAATCTACCGTCCGGACAATCTGTCGGCGTTGAATGGCGTGAGTTTACCGATTGTCGTTTGGGGCAATGGCGCCTGCGTCAATGCCGGGAACGCTTTCAGTAGCTTCCTTACGGACATTTCGTCCTACGGGTATCTTGTGATCGCGCTGGGCCCGATTGTGCAACGCGATACGGCTAGTCCCGTGCAACCTCCTCCCCTGGCTCCGGCGGCGCCGCTCCCGCCTCAGGGCACTGACTCTACGGAACCCCCTCGCGGTTTACCGCCAGCAGCAACTCATCCATCCCAGATGATCGATGCAATCCAATGGGCCACGGCAGAGAACGATCGTGCCGCCAGCAAGTATTACAAGCGCCTCAATAGCGGCAAAATCGCGGTGATGGGCCAATCATGCGGCGGGGTTCAGGCGATTGAAGTTGCCGCGGATCGTCGCGTCTCCACTGCCGTGATTTGGAACAGCGGGCTCTTCGGCAAGCCTACGAACCTCGGCGGCGGCAAAACTCTTAGTAAGCAAGACCTGGAATCGATTCACGTTCCCGTGGCCTACATTAGTGGGGATCCGCAGGACATAGCGTTCAAAAATGCGGAGGCTGATTTCGATTATCTGACAAGAGTCCCGGCATTTCGTGCCTACGAACGAGGAGTGGGGCACGGCGGCACCTATCGGGAGCCGAATGGCGGAGAATTCAGCGGCATCGCAGTGGCCTGGCTGAACTGGCAACTCAAGGGCGATCAGCGTGCGGCGCTGATGTTTCGTGGTCCCGATTGCGGATTGTGCGTCAACCCGAAATGGGTTGTCCGGACCAAAAACCTAAAATAGATAAGCCGGTTCCAGGCTCCACGAGGCCAGCCCAATTTTATACCCGTCAACTGGTATGAATCGGCGTTGACGAGCGTCTTCGACCACGATAGACTGTCTTCCAGCCTAAAGCTGAAGTTGTGTCTTGCCGGGTTTTGAATGAGATTCTTCCTGCTTCTAATTTCGATCGCAGCGTTTGGACAGTCCACGAAGTTCGAGCCGCCCCGCCAAGCTGACGGGCACCCGGACTTGCAGGGAGTTTGGCGCAACGCCTCCATCGTCGCCGCATTCAACGTCGAAGGGCAGAAGGCATACTATAACGAGCCGGGCGGAGCATCGGTGATTGTAGACCCGCCCGATGGGAAGCTGCCCTATCTTGCGGCCGCCCTCCAACAGGCCAATGACAATCACGTCCATCGCGAACGCGATCCCACCGGACATTGCCATATGCATGGAGTGCCGCGTTCGCTGGTACCTCCGTTTCCGACCGAAATCGTGCAGGACAGCAACGATGTGGTCCTGCTTTCAGAGACCGAGCACAGCGTCCGCATCATTCCGCTCGATGGGCGTCCGCACCTGAAGAACTATCACGCTTGGGCCGGGGACTCGCGGGGCCGCTGGGAGGGCGACACATTGGTGGTGGATGTGACCGGTTTTAACGGCAGAACCTGGCTGGATCAGTCGGGAAATTTCGTCGACGAAAACGAACATGTGGTGGAGCGGTTCACGATGACCGCGCCCGACACGATCGTCTATGAGGCGCGGGTGGACGATCCCACGGTTTATTCCCGGCCCTGGACGCTGCGCGTTCCTTTGCGGCGTCAGCCCAAAGGCACTGAGTTGATCGAATACGACTGTATCGAGGGAGAGCGTGACGAGATTCATTTTCCCGGCGCCGCGAGCCAGAAACATTAGGTGCGGTTTTGTTTTGGCTGTGGTGCTCACTGCCGCGAGCGGCCGCGCCTGGCCCCAAAGCGCGGGAGCCGACCTCCGTGGCATCTGGATGGCTGAGAACAATGCGGACGCCAACTTGGCGCGCGCACACGTGATTGTCGATCCGCCAGACGGCAAGATCCCCTATCGGCCCGAGGCGGCTGCCCAACAGAAGCAGAATTTCGTAAATCGCGCGACTGCCGATCCGGAAAGAAGATGCTTTCAACCCGGAGTGCCGCGCGCCGCGTATCTGCAATCGCCTTTTCAGATTTTCCAGAACGACCGCGCTGTGTACATCGTTTATCAGAACGCTCATTCGTACCGTATTATCTACTTGAATGGAAGCCCGCATAATGAGGGGCTTGGCTATGCGATGGGCGATTCGCGCGGCCACTGGGAGGGCAATACGCTGGTGGCGGACGTCACAAGCTTTAGCGACTCCACTTGGCTGGACGCCGCGGGGGACTACCATAGCGACGAATTGCATGTCGTGGAGCGCTACACGCGCCTGAATCCCGACACCCTGATGTACGAGGCCACCATCGAAGACCCGAAGGTGTTCACGCGACCGTGGAAAATTCGGATGCTCCTTCGCCTGCAGAAGGGAATTCAGATCTTAGAAGATGAATGCGAAGAAGGCGAGAATGGCCGGCGGCATCACGTGACCCTGTTCAAAGAAGCGCGATAGGAGCAACGGATGAAATCACGAATATTAGCCATGCTGTCCGCATCCAGTATCTTGGCGATTGGCGGAATCGCCCAGGCTCAGACGCCTCCCCCGGCCGTGGATGGTTACATCACGGCCGCGAAGGTTGCCGCCGGCACCGATTGGGCCGGAACGTTGGTCCGCATGTGCATTCCTCCGCCGCCCGGCGCCGGCGGCCCTCCTCCTCCCAGCCGAAACATCCCCGCGCGCGAAACATGGTACGCGGAACCGGCGAAGGTCGCTGATAACTTCTATTTCCTGGGCACCAAGATTCACAGCGCCTGGGCTCTTGTGGGAAGCCAAGGCATCATCATTATCGAGGCATTGTTCGACTACGCCGCAAAAGACGAAATCCTGGGTGGACTGAATAAGCTGGGTTTGGATGCGAACAAGGTGAAGTACGTGATCCTTTCGCATGCTCACGGCGACCATGACGGAGGCGCAAAAATGTTGCAGGATACGATTCCAGGGGCGCACCTCGTCTACGGCGCGGAGGATTGGGACGCGATCGACAAGGCGCCCAACCACATGGGCGGAAAACCCAAGCGCGACGTCACCGGCGACGATGGAATGACGATCTCCGTTGGCGATGCTTCCTTGCGTATCGTCACTATGCCGGGCCACACGCCCGGAACGCTTTCTTACTTGTTTGAAATTCGGGACAGCGGCAAGCCGCTCCGAGTTGCCTACGTGGGCGGCACGGCGATCCCCTTTAATGCCAGTGCGGAATACTATGACCGCTACATGGCCTCTTCGAAGAAAATGGCGAACGCGGCTGCCGATTATGGCGCCACCGCGCTGATCACCAATCACACGGAGTTCGACAATGCCTTCTACAAGGCCCACACCGCCGCCGACCGCAGGAACGGCGGAGCGAATCCGTTCGATGTAGGCGCCGATGGCGTGGCCCGCTATTTTGCCGTTGTCCAGGACTGCACGGCTGCCGCCAAGTTGCGGGCGACGGGCAAATAGGAGTAAATATGAACGTCAAAAATGTTGTGGTAACCGCTATTGCGGCCCTGTGCACGGCGGTCTTGCTGCTTCCACAAAGCAGAGCGCAGAACGGGAGTGAGACGAAGAAGGGTTCGTGGGAGAAGATCAAAGTCCACGGCAAGTCCCTCGAAGGGAATCTGGAGGGTGATTCTCCGGATCGCGACGTTTTCGTATATCTTCCTCCGAGTTATACCACGAGCCCAAACCGGCGCTACCCGGTGGTTTACTTCCTTCACGGCTACGCCGCCCACGCCGAGAACTACTGGAACATGTTATCGGTTCCCGCCGCCGCTGACTCCGCCATCGGGAGCGGATCGTCGCGTGAAATGATCGTGGTGCTTCCAGATGCGTTTACGGTCTATAGCGGCGGCATGTTTTCGAATTCGCCCACCACAGGCGATTGGGAGGCATATGTCGCAGAGGACTTGGTCACCTATATCGACGCTCACTATCGCACGATCGCGGATCGCAGTGCGAGAGGGCTCGCAGGACATTCGATGGGCGGATATGGAACGATGCGGATCGGCATGAAACATCCGGAGGCCTTCTCGGTGCTTTATGCGATGAGTTCTTGCTGTCTGATGAACGATCCCCAACGGCTGCTTCCGGGGGCGGGAGCGAATCAGCCCCCGAGCGGCGTACTGGCCAAGGCCCTCTCCGCCCAAGCCGCCGCATGGGCCCCGAACCCAATGAACCCACCGCAGTTCTTCGATCTTCCAACCAAGGATGGAGAGATCCAGCCTCTCATCGCGGCCAAATGGGTTACGAACTCGCCTTTGGTGATGGTCGACCAGTATCTGCCGAGCCTTAAGAGATATAGCGCCATCGCGATGGACGTCGGCACCAAGGACCCTTTCCTGACCACAAACACGCAGCTCGACCAGGCACTCACCCGCCTGGGAGTCGCTCACAAGTTCGAGACCTATGAAGGCGACCATGGGAACCGCATCACGGCCCGTTTCGCGGCGAAGGTGCTGCCCTTCTTTTCCGAGAATCTCACTGCGGCGAGGTGAGAAAGTCAGCCATGAAGCCCGCCGTTTTGCTCGTTATTGTCTCTAGCGCGCTGGCAGCCCAGCAGACTGAACCCATCCCGTTCGGTTCGGCTCTGGATGCCGATCGGCAGATCGCCGAATCCCAGCAGCTTGCAAAAGAGACTACGGCACCCCAGCAGCGCGCCAAAGGAGATCAGCACCGAACGTATTACTTTGCAGCGGCGAAAACTGACATGCCGTATCGATTGTACGTTCCGACGACTTGGGATGGCCAGTCCAAGTTGCCTCTGATCGTTATGCTCCACGGTGCGGGCGCCGATGAGAATCGCTACATGGACATGAACCATCAGCAGATTCTTCGCTTGGCTGAGCAGCACGGCTACGTTCTGGCCTCGCCGCTCGGCTATAGCCCGCTGGGCGCCTATGGCACGCCTCTCAGGCTGCCCGCAGTCTTCGGACAACCGAAGATCGCCGCAAAGCAGAGAGCAACGGTCACGCCCGAAGCGGAGCACACGATCGAGCTCAGCGAAAAGGATGTGATCAATGTCCTTGAAATCGTGATGAATGAATACCCCATCAACCGGTCTTCGATATTCCTAACGGGCCATTCCATGGGCGCCGGTGGAACGTGGTACCTGGGCGCGAAGTACTCGAAATATTGGCGCGCCATCGCCCCCATGTCAGGGCCTTTCGTCGACCAGGGGAATTATCCCTGGGACCGAATTCGTTCCATGCCGGTGATGATGAGTGAGGGTACTCTGGCCCTTCCATCCGTCCAAGGCAGCCGCCTGATGCGAGACTGGATGTTTCAGCAGGACTTTCATTTCGAATACTATGAGGTCAAAGCCGACCACGGCGGCATGGTGCCATTAGTGCTGCCCGCCGTTTTCGACTTCTTTGACCGATATCGGGATAAGTAATCGTTTAAGGCACGATCTGGACAATATTCGCTGTCCTCATAACGACTAACTGCTTGTTTACCGACCCTAATCCACGCGCCATTTCGGTTTGCGATCCCCTTCGCAATCCTGATCTTCGTGATTGAATGGGGGTAATATCATCCGGACGTAGGATCTGCGGGGGTATCAGTTCTCGGAGAATTCGTTCGCCGCTGGTCCAACAAGAAGGGCTACAGCGGGCAACAGGCATGTAACAGTGAGTCTACGAATCCGCGGCGTCATTCGGATTATCATGTACTTCTCAACCCTCAGTTAGGTTTCTCGCCAATTAGACTCTAAGAACCCACCTTTCTTCCCTATTCAGAACAGTGCGGCATTTGCCACATATGTCGCCTAACCCAGAATTAACTGCCTCCACGAGTGTATGTCGGTCGAACGATCCCGAATGCTCGGCGAGAACCGGCGTTGACAGTTAGACACGCGGAATGAATTCCGGGCTCGAGTTGGCCGGGGTTTACCGGCAGCGCCAGCCAGGGCCGCCAAATCCGCCCACCCAACTACCCACCCAGAATTCGTACCCATGGTATTCAGTTCCACCAATCTTGTTCTATTATGGCGGAGAGAAAGGGATTCGGAAACTGGAGGGCTTAACGGAGCCTGCAAGTTGCCGTTTCGTGATTGCCAAGCAACCCCAAAGATGCCATCGATGCCGGGGCTCCTTTGCCTATGTTGCCCTACGCGGAAATCAGCTACGGACACAACGCCAACGTGCAAATCATGAATCAGTGAATCACCCGCGTCAATCTGTGGAACGAGTCTTCGAGTGTGCCGATCCTGACGTGCTTGTCGGTCAGCGTAGACTAATCCGTTACATTGGAACGTGAGTGCATGGCAAGAACAGGCGTGAACGCGCCTGTTCTGGCCATGCGAGGCGGAATCCACGTACAGAACGAGACGACCAAAACCCGCAGTGTCGTTGGTGGAGGTCACGCGGTTCCTGGCACATTTCGGCATCGGCCGTTATGTGTCCAAGTGCTTGCGAAAACTTTCCACAGCAATGTTTTTCGAGGTCCGAAGGAACCCTTGGCGGCAGACGAAACGAACTATGTAAGACTATTTTCCTTGGCTTACTGAGTCATAATTGATTCAAATAGCGACCGAGGAGCCCTCAACCCCCACTGACAACCTTGAACCTTTCGCCACCCGCGCCATCGGCGCAACGGAGCCGAACGCGGGCTCTGTGATCGGCCATTTCCATCTGTTGCAGAAGAGCATCGTCCGCGTGTCCAGCGGCCTCGGTCCTCTCACCCACAACGCAGAACCAGATTATCGCTTTCGGCCAAAGATCGGTCACATGGACACCGCCGTCACCATCGACGATGCCGAGGCCTATACGAAGCGTGGACCGTCCGACGCGCGTGGCGCCTGGTACCGGATCCGGATCTCATCGGGAGCATGCGCGAGAGAATAATCGGGGCCTGGTGCGCGCGGCGCGGAAACGCGGCATCGAGTTTGCGAACAGTTACCGAGCGGAGGTCGGGTTGGCCGCCAGGAAGCTTCCCACTAGTCGTATCGTCGCTAGCTTATTTCGATATCCGGTTCAGGAGATCTCTGGCTTCCTGAAACGACGGTTGGAATTCCAAGGCCTGTCGCAACGTTGCCTGAGCTTGCTCGGCGTGCCCGGTGCGCAGCAGCACCGTGGCAAGATTAGTGCGCACCAGAACCAGCGCTGGACTGATGGCAAGAGCTTGGCTCCAAAAGCGGATGGCCTGTTCGAAGTCGCCACGCTGCATTTGGTATGCGCCTAACGCTGCCGCGACGGCAGATTGAGTTGTATCCATGCGCCAGGCTTCCTCATACAACGGAAGTGCATGTGCATCGTCCTTGCGGTCGCGGTAGAACTGGGCCAGATAGGCGAGTGTCAGCGCGTCGGCGCGGCCGCTCGCCACAGTCTCTTGCAGCAGGTGGAACGCGCGCTCAACGTATATGGGGTTCTGCTCGCGCAGGCCCACCATGGCGTAAGCCAATCCCAAGTCACGTGTGCTTGCCGCGCCGCCCCCGAAGTGAACGAGATCGGCGTCCGCCGGCAAGGAACCGCCCGGGGGTCGAGCGCGCTGCCGGATGGCATGGTCCGTGAAGACGACATGCTCGATGTCGCTGGGAGGATTGCGCGGCATGTGGCAGGCCACGCAATTATCGCCCTTGGCCAGGCGTGTCGATTGCGGAGCACGGCAATCGGAAGTCTGGTGGCAAGTCAGGCATTTGTCGCGAAAGTACGCGGCCTTGTCATTGGCGGCCGGAACGGAATGAGGATCGTGGCAAGTACCGCACCATAGCTTCTCCCCGCTGGCTCTCTTGCAAGCGCTCTGCTCCAGATCCTCGGCGTGGCTCGTCACCTTCATCGGTGACGGCGAACCGGAGCGCACGAAAACCGTCAGATCGTCCTCGAGCCGATCGCCCGGGCGAAATGCGAGGTCGTCTTTGCCCGACTTCGCTACGCGGATTTCGCCGGATAGATGGCATTGCTCGCAAATGCTGTCCCGCTGCGTTGCAGCAAGCTTGGCCGGATTTAACATCGGTTTGCCCGTGGCAACGTGATCGCCTCCCGGACCGTGGCATCGCTCGCAGGATACGCCGCCGTCTTGAAACGGAGGCGAGGCGTAAGCGTTCTGAGTGCCTGGAATCCGCTGAATCCCGCTCGCGTGACACGCCAGGCACCCCGGCAGGATGGGCCGTGTCAGATACGGGTAATCGAGCGAAGCGTAGCCGGGCGCGGATTTCCACGAAGCCGAGCTGCTATAGTACGCGACGGGTGCTTCATACAAGAACCCCTCAAAGCTCAACAGATAGCTACGCGCGGCGGCTCCGCTTCCCACAAAGTATTCCAGTTGGCGGCGCCCCTGGATCTGCTGTGTGGTGCCCGGCTGCTTCGTAGCCTGCTGCCGAAACTCAAAAAAATAGCTCCCGGCTTCCTGGCCAACGCGGTACGCAAATCCGCCGCCCGAATCGCGAAACTCAGTACGATCAAAGCGCTCGTGCGGCTTGCCCGTTCCCACGCGCCCGCTCCCGTTAGCCATCGGGGTTCGCTGAAAACTAGCGTAGATGGCAGGGTGACATGGTGCGCATGCCTGATTTCCTACAAGCTCCGCGCCGGCAGCGCAGGACGCAATCGCAAGCAACGATACCAATGGAAAAATCAACGGGTTGAGTATATCATCGCGGGGTCTGAGCCCTACCGCGCGCCGCCTGAATGGTTTACTCAAGTGCACGGAAAACGGTAAACTACGAGGCTACGTCGATGCCAATTTATGAAGGCAAAAACTAATAGCAAGGCCTAAGAAATAGGGGTGTGAGCTGAAAATCTTTTCGAGGCACCCGGTAGCCATTGCTGCGGCCGCGGTGGTATTGAGCAGCGCGGTGGTGGCGTGGGTTTACACAAAGCGACGGCTGCCACATTCCTCTTCCAATCCGGAAAGTAGCTATGTGAACGCGGCCGTTTGCACCAGCTGCCATGCAGATCTCGCCGCGGGATTCCGTAAGACGGGCATGGGACGGTCATTCGCCCGATTGCGACCGGAACATGTTCCCGAATTCGGAAAGCCATTCCATCACCAGGCATCGGACAGTTACTTTGCCATGGTCGCGCGCGACGGCCGTTACTATCAGCGGCGCTGGCAGATCGGGCTCGATGGCAAAGAGACGAATGTCGACGTGAAACAGGTCGATCTCGTCATCGGCTCGGGAAACCATTCGTTCACCTATCTTCATCTCGCCAGCCGCGGTGCGCTTCAGGTCCTCCCCCTGAGCTGGTATTCCGAAAAGGGCGGCTATTGGGATATGAGCCCAGGGTACGATCAGCCGGATTTTCCCGGCTCGATCCGCCCCGTGCACTACGAGTGCATATTCTGTCACAACGCCTATCCCAAGATTCCCGAGGCACTCGAACACGCCGCCAACGCGGAAATGACCTTTCTCGATCCGCTTCCCGAAGGCATCGATTGCCAGCGATGTCATGGGCCGGGGCAGCGGCACGTCGCCCTCGCTTCCGCCGGCGTGGCACGGGAGCAAATTCGGCGAGCAATTGTAAACCCGAAACGCCTGCCGCCCGAGCGAGAGCTCGAGGTATGTTTGCAGTGCCACCTCGAGACCACCAGCCTGGATCTTCCGCACTCCATCCGCCGGTTTGACAGAGCGCCATTCTCGTACGTCCCAGGGCAGCCTTTGGGCGATTTCAGAGTGGAGTTCGACCGGCCCGGCGGAATGAAGGACCGCTTTGAAATCGCGAGCGGCGCCTACCGGCTGCGGCAATCGCAGTGCTATATCCAGAGCGCGGGCAAGCTGCGCTGCACCACATGCCATAACCCACACGACATCCCGCACGGGCCGGCGGCGGCCGCGCACTACAATGCGGTTTGCGAACAGTGCCATGCCGCAACGCTCGCGCGGACGGCCGGCGGGCCACATGCTGCCGGAGCCGATTGCATCGCCTGCCACATGCCGAAGCGCAGAACCGACGACGTGGTGCATGTGGCCATGACCGATCATTGGATTCAGCGGCAAAAACCGGCGGGCGATCTCTTGGCGCCGAAGGCGGAGTTCATCGAGACGGCGGCAAATCGATACAACGGCGAGGTAGTGCCTTACTATCCAGCTCCGCTCGCTGATACCCCGGACAACGCGCTGTACGTGGCGGTCGCCCAAGTTCGCAACCGGCGAAATCTCACGGAGGGTTTGCCGCGATTGGCGAACTTGTTGGACCGCTACCATCCCGCTCCAGCCGGTTTCTACGCGGAACTCGCCCAAGGCTACGGTGCGGCGGGCAATTGGGCCAAGGCAATCCCGTATTTTGAGGAGGCAGCCCGCCGGGAGCCGACCGCGTTCCGCCTGACCCAGCTGGGCAACGCGCTCATGGAAAACCGCCAGTTCCCACAGGCGGAAGCGGCGCTGCGGCGCGCTATTGCGCTCGCTCCCGACGAGCCGATGGAGTGGGGCACGCTGGGCTGGGTTCTTTGGCAACAGGACAAAGGAGCCGAAGCGCGGGCGGATTTAGAGCGCGCGGTCGCACTGGATCCGGAACTGCCCGAGTTGCACAACAATCTCGCAAACGTCGAATGGGGCACGGGGGATCAGGCTGCCGCCGAGCGGCAGTTTCGGGAGGCGCTGCGCATCGAGCCCGGCGTCGCCGAGTGGCGCCTGAACCTGGCGCGTGTGCTCGCCACGCGCGGCGAGATCCCCGAAGCACGCTTTCAATTCGAGCAGGCGATTCGACTGAAACCAGATTCCGCGGAGGCACGGCTGGATTATGGCCGGCTCCTGGCGGATCACCGCGAATTGGCTGCGGCTGTTCGTCAGTTGCAAACCGCCGTCCGTTTGCAGCCCGATCTCTGGCGCGCCCATTTCGAGTTGGCTATGGCTCTTGGGCAGAGCGGCAATGCAGGAGCCGCGCGGGAGCAGTTGACCATCGCCGCCCGTGGCTCGGATGCCGAAGTGCGCGCCCAGGCGCTGGACGTGCTACAGAAGCTGGGACAGTGAGATTGCGGCGCCGGCCCTCCGCGCGCACCAGCGCCTGCCGTATCAATTTGATTGCTTTTCACTATCAACAGTCGGGGATTGACTAGCAGATACCCAGCGAATATTATCACCGCACTGCGAGTTTTGATGGCGACAGTCAAACTCGCGTTTTTAACGTAACGGAGAGGGTGATGATGCGATCTAGCTTGGCGGTAGCCGTGGTGTGTCTCATCGGGGTAAGCGCGTTCGCGCAGTCCAACCAGGGGACAATTACAGGAACCATTTCCGATCCCGCCGCGGCGGTTGTTCCGGCGGCTCAACTTGAAGTCAAAAACACCGCGACGGGCGTCGTCTATCGCGGCGGCACATCGGGCACAGGTAACTACGTCCTGTCGGTCCCGGCGGGCACCTATGAGATTTCAGTGAATGCGCCGGGCTTCAAGAAATTCGTCGAGTCGAACGTACAGGTGATTGTCGCCACCGACACGCGCAAAGACGTGACCCTGGAAGTCGGCGCGCCGACCGAGACGATCTCCGTACTCGATACGGCGCCGTTGCTCAAGACCGAAAGCGGGGAGATGAGCCATACGGTCGACATTGACCAAGTGGATCAGCTTCCGGTGCTCACCATAGGGGGCGGGAACCTGTTCGGCGCCACCCAGATGGGCCAAATTCGGAACCCCCTGCAAATTTCCGAACTGCTTCCCGGGGTGACTTTTGGCAACGACGCGTCGCTGGTGGTGAATGGATTGCCAAGCAACAGCGAAGCCATCCGCATCGAAGGCCAGGATTCTACCGGAAATATCTGGAAAGTGATGCAGCAGCTCAGCCAGGGCGCCAGCGTGGATGCCATCCAGGAGGTATCGGTTCAGACGAGCAATTTCGCGGCCGAGTACGGTCAGGTGGGCGGCGGCTATTTTAACCTCACCATGAAATCGGGCACCAATTCGTTGCATGGCAGTGGCTACGACTATTTCGTGAACCAAGTTCTGAATGCCGGCTTGCCGTTCACCGACGCCGGCACGCAGAACCCGGCAGAAGAGGGCCAGCACATCCGGAATGCGGTGCTCCGCAACGATTTTGGGGGCACCATCGGCGGCCCCGTCGTCATTCCCAAGGTGTACAACGGACGCAACAGGACCTTCTTCTTCTTTAATTTCGAGCAATTCCGCGAGAACAGGACCATTTCGAACGGCATCAGCACGGTGCCTACCCAGGCGTATAGGGGCGGCGATTTTTCTACAGCCGGCTGTTTTGCCTACGTCGGTAACAGCTGCGCGTTCAGTCCCCCCATCGTGAACACCGCCACGGGCCAGCCCGCGGTAGATCCGGCCGGGCAAACGCTCTCCTACGGTGAAATCTTCGATCCAAACACGACGCGGGTCGTAAATGGAGCGCAGGTCCGCAGCCCTTTCCCCAACAACACAATTCCGCTTTCGAGGTTGAGTCCGTTCGCCCTTGCGATTCAGAACCTGTTCCCTTTGCCAAACGCACCCGGGCTCGAAAACAACTACATTATTCCCTCCTACCAAAACTGGCAGCACACCACCAATTGGTCGTTGAAACTCGATCACTCCATCAGCACGACCAAGAAGCTCTCCTGGTATTTCTCGCGACTGCTGGACAATAACCCCAATGCCAACGGTTGGACGGGCATTTTCGAGGCCCCCGCGCCTACCGCCAACCGGAACTACACCACGCGCCTCAATTACGATCAAACCATTACGCCAACTGTGCTGTTGCATGTGGGCATCGGTTACGTTCACCAGTATCAACCGACGGACTATCCCAATTTCAACCAGTCCTCTTTGGGTATGAGCGGCTATTTCCAAACCAACCGCTTCCCCTCGATCGGCGGAATCTTTGATGGCGGCAGCGGGTTGACGAACTTCATCAGCGGCGGGTTCGGAGACTTCGTGAATTTTGGGGGGATCGGTCCGGCCTTCATTTCCTTCCTCTTGGAAGAGAAGCCAACCGCCAACACCAACTTGACCTGGGTACACGGAAACCATATTTTCAAATTCGGCGGTGAACTCATCATCGACGGATATCCCGAGCAAAGCGGATGGCGGGCCAACGGAGCGTTCGGCCTTTCCAACGCCGAAACCGCCGATCCCTGGCAAAATCTCCAGCCTTTCAACTTCCCCAATCCCTCCGGTTTCAGTTACGCCAGCTTTATGTTGGGACTGGTGGACGATATTCAGATCAGTCCTAACACCCAAACGAAGACGGGCACTCACAGTCTGGGGTTCTACGCGCAGGATAGCTGGAAGGTCACGAAGAAGTTCACGCTGGATTACGGCTTGCGATACGATTTTCAGACGTATTTGAAGGAAGAATACGGCCGCATGCCGGTCGCCTCCTTCACCGCGATAAATCCGACGGTCGGGCTTCCGGGAGCTGAGATCTACGGAGCCACCTGCAACTGCCAGCTCTCGCATAACTATCCTTTTGCGTTCGGGCCCCGTATCGGAGCCGCCTACCAGATCAACTCCAAAACGGTGCTGCGCACGGGCGCCGGCATTACGTATGGGGTGGTGCAGACCCCGCAGGGCATTCAATACAGCCTGGCGAATTACTATAGCTTCAACGCCACCGGTTATGGGATCAGTCCGTCCCCGAATGGTTTTCCAGCAACGAATCCCTACCCCAATGTAACGTGGCCGAACTATAATCCGGGCAGACTGCCAGTTCTGACCCAAGGGCTGTTGCCGCCTTCTTCTCCGAACACCATCTTCAGTCCGAGTGCCCGGCCGCCGCGGATCCTGCAGTGGAGCTTCGGCCTGCAGCGCGAAGTACAAAAGGACATCGTCGTGGAAGCTACATACGTGGGCAACCGGGGAGTCTGGTGGTCTGCGGAAGGCCTCGACCAGTACCAATGTAATTGTCTGACACCCCAGATTCTGGCGCAGTACGGGCTCAGCCTCAACAATCCGGCGAGTCTCGCATTGCTGACGGATCAGATCGGCTCTCCGCAAGCGATTGCGGCCGGATTTAAGCCCCCCTATGCGGGATTCCCCCTGACGGATACGGTCGCCCAGGCAATCCGTCCGGTGCCGCAGTGGGCTTCTGGTGGTCCGTCTTCGTTCCTCGGGCCTCCCATAGGCAAAACGTGGTATGACTCGCTGCAGACCAAGGTCACCAAGCGCTTCTCGCATGGCTTGGCGGCCCAGGCCTCGTTCGTGTGGGCCAAAGGCTTGGACCTTGGTACGGGTGCGGAGGCCCCCATCTTCCTTACCTACAACCCGGTCGTCTCAGACATTTTCAACTACGGGGCAAACAAGCAGCTCAATCAGTTGGTCTACCCGGAGGCCTTGGTGATTTCCGGCACCTATACGACGCCCAAGTTGGAATCCGCGGACACCGGGGGAATGAAAGTGCTCTCGCAGGTAGTCCGGGATTGGCAACTTGGCTGGCTGCTGCGCTATCAGAACGGCGCCCTGATTGAAACCCCGTCATCCAGCAATCAGCTCATGAACGAGTTGTTACGGCAGGGTGGTTTCGGCGGTACTCCGGTCAATCCCGACAACCGTGTCCCCGGTGTGAATCCGTTTTTGTTCAATCCGAACTGTGGATGTTTCAATCCGCAGACTCAATCCATCCTCAATCCTGCCGCCTGGTCGGATCCGGGGCCTGGGCAGTGGGGCACTGCGGCTCCGTTCTACAGCAACTACCGCTGGCAACGGCAGCCCGCCGAGTCGATGAGCTTTGGCCGGAATTTCCGGTTCGGCAAGGAAGGCAGGTACAATTTCTTCGTCCGCGCCGAATTCCAGAACATCTTCAACCGGCTGTTCCTTTCGGCCCCCCAGACCGGTAACCAGGGCCTCGCCCCTGGCGGGTCGCCGGCAACCATTTTTAGCCCTTTGACGACTAGTGGCGGAGTGTTGACCAGTGGCTATGGATACGTCAACACGGTTATGGGGGCCGGGGCTCAACCCAGGTCCGGCCAGATCGTGGGGCGATTTACGTTCTGAGTTATTTTCGGCTCATTTACGATCGCGGCGTTGGTATCGGCCATCGCCGCTTTTTGCTCCCGTAGCTCGCAGGCCATACACGCTAGGAGGCGCGCACCTTCGAGATCATGCCCGGCCCACCGCGGATGTCGCGCGCCTGCTGCAGGGTCAGATCGAGGAGCCGTGGGCAGATCAAATTCGCTGGGCCTAGGCGAAGGACCGGCGAGGGCAACGGGAGCTGTCCACGGACGCAACCTTCGCCTGCCGACCGTTGCACTTCGCAGAACGGCACTCCACACAGTGCAACCTGGCTGTATCGCTTCGACCGCCGACATCCGCTGTTCGGGGCGCTGCATGGTCTCGATTTGCTGTAAGTCTGGGATATACCGCGCTCGCGAATCGCATACGGAGCTCCTGGACGGAGTTCGTGCGCACACGCACTCCGGGCGAGGATTGTCCGCGATTCGACACGCAAACGCGCCGTGCGAAACTATTCAATTTTGAGGATCACATCGTCGCCGATCCGGACAGGGACCGCCGAGAGGCTTGGGCCGATGGCGATATTTTCGTCGGTCTCAGCGAGAACGCCGACGAGTCCGGAGCGAAGTCGCGTCTCCCCGTTGATACGCGAATGAAGAAAGGTGATAGATTCCTGGCGAAGAAGCTTGCCGTTTTGTTGTGCATGGTGAGCCTCGTCGATTCTGCTGGCTGCCGGCGAATAGACGGTCGCCTGATCAGGATATGCGTCGTATCGTCTGGAACACCTCTGGAGCGATGTCTCGCAGAGCGTTCGCCAATTTTGGAAACATTGCCACAGGCGCGTTCACGCCTGGACGTAGTAACCAGCAACTCGCCCTCGGCTTGGCGAAGACATGATCGCCTGCCTGAAGAGCAGGCAATCACCACACCCAGTGTCGCACCAGAATCATGCGAAATATCCTGACTTCGAAAACAACGGGGAACTAAGGAGAGAGAAATGGTTTGCCCATATTACCCTGCGGTCCAACATAGGTTGATGATTCTAAATGGCGGAGAGAGAGGGATTCGAACCCTCGATAGAGTTTCCCCTATACACGCTTTCCAAGCGTGCGCCTTCAACCGCTCGGCCATCTCTCCCAAGGTCCGCTGGAGCATGGGCGAAATCGCCCGCGACCTTCAGTCTAACATGTGGTGGCGCTCAAACCAGCCGCTCAAACCTCGTGACGTTTAGTGCGCGAAAGCAGGTCTTTAGCCCTCGCCAATGCGCGCGCTTCAGCGTCCTCGCGGGTATCGGCGACAATCCGCGCCAGCGCCGCACCGGGCGAAACATTATCGGCCTTGGTGTGCCACTTATCGCCGAGCTGGTAAGTGGTGAGGTTCACCTGCCAGCCGTCGACCTCTACTTTTCGTTCGCTAAAGTTTTCCGGTTTCACGCTTGCCCCGCCGCCGATTTCGCTGCGCCTTTTTCCACCGGAGCGCCCACCAGGTTGCCCCATTCGGTCCAGGATCCGTCGTAGTTAATCACATTGTTGATCCCGAGCAGGTACTTCAGCACGAACCAGGTATGGCTGGAGCGCTCGCCAATCCGGCAATACGCGATTACCGGCCTGCCCGGAACCACACCCTCGGCGCCGTACAGCTTTTGCAACTCGTCAATCGGCTTGAATGTTCCATCGTCGTTGCAAGCCTTGCCCCAGGGAATACTGCGAGCGCCGGGAATATGTCCGCCGCGCTGGCAGGTTTCAGGCAATCCTGGAGGCGCGAGAATTTCGCCGCTGAATTCCTGCGGACTGCGAACGTCGATCATGACCGCGCTCGCCGACTTTTGCGCCTGCTGTACCTGCGGGAGAAACGCGCGCAGCGAGTTATCGGGCTCAGTCGCCTTGTAAGGCGTGACGCTTGGCACGGCCTTGGTCGCCGCCGTATCCACATCGCGCCGTTCGGCCAGCCACTTTTTGCGTCCGCCATCCATGATGCGAACGTCCTTGTGACCGTAGATTTTCATCTGCCACAGCGCCCACGCCGCAAACCAATTGTTGTTGTCGCCGTACAGAACCACCGTGGTATTGTTGCCGATGCCCGACTGCGTCATCAACGACTCGAACGCCGCCTTGGGCAGAATATCGCGAACCACAGTGTCGCAAAGCTGTGTGTTCCAGGCCCAGGCGATGGCGCCAGGCACGTGGCCTTCATCATAGGCCTTGGTGTCGACGTCCACTTCCACCACGCGAACGTTCGCGTCTTTGGCGTGAGACGCCACCCAATCAGTAGTTACTACGACTTCAGGATGCGCGTAAGCGCTCATAGAATTCTCCCTCGCCTTTAGATTCTAACGCTTCCTGAAAGGTAGCGGCTTTGTCAGCCTAGGTCGAATTTTTCGTGATGGAGCAGCGGGTCCGCCTTCACCAGCACGGGGCGGCGCAGGATTTCCTCCAGCTCTTCCAGGTGTTTGTTCTGGTTGGATTTGAGGAATTTGGCGACGTCGGGATGCACGCGCAGCAGGACATCCTTGCCTTCTATGACCCCGGCGATTTTTCCCGCTTCCTGCAGAATCTCGTTCACGATGGTCTGCACGCTTTTGACGTAACCCGCGCCTTCGCAATGTGGGCACGGCATGCACAGCGCTCGTTCCAGGCTCTGCTTGACACGCTTCCGCGTGATAGCCACCAAGCCGAAATCATTGAATTGCAGAATCTTGTACGGAGCGCGGTCTGTGCGCATGGCGTCTTCGAGCGCCTGCATTACTTTCTGGCGATTCTTGCGCTCGTCCATATCGATAAAGTCGACCACGATGATGCCGCCCAGGTCGCGCAGCCGGACCTGGCGCACGATCTCCTTCACCGCTTCGGTGTTGGTTTTGACGATGGTGTCTTCCAAACGATTGGACCGGCCGACGTACTTACCGGTATTGACGTCGACGGCCACCAGCGCTTCGGTCTGGTTAATCACGATATGGCCGCCCGACTTCAGCCACACTTTCGGCCGTAGCGCTTTTTCAAGCTCCGCGGTAATGTTGAAAGCGTCGAAGATGGGCTCGGGCCGGGTGTACAGCTTCACGCGCGTCACCAGGCTCGGCTGGAAGCGCTGCACGAACCGCAGCACGCTTTCATACAGCTCTTCGTTGTCCACCCAAATCGCTTTGAAGTCTTCGGTGAACTGATCGCGCAAGGTGCGCTGCACGATGTCGAGATCGTGATGCAGCAGCAGCGGTGCGGGTTTCTTTTCGGCCTTCTGGCGGATATCCAGCCAAAGGTTGAAAAGGAAATTCATGTCGGCCGCGAGATCCTCTTCGCTCTTGCCCTCGCCGGCGGTACGGACGATGAAGCCGCCTGGGATTCCGGCGTGATGGATTTGCAGGATGCGCTTCAACCGCAGGCGCTCCTCATCGCTGGCAATCTTGCGCGAGACACCGGTGTGCTCGAGCGTCGGCATGTACACCACGTATCGGCCTGGCAGCGCGATATGCGAGGTAATGCGCGCGCCCTTTTGTCCCAGCGGCTCCTTGGCGATCTGGACAATGATCTCCTGGCCTTCCTTCAACAGTTCGGTGATGGAAGGCAGCGGCGCTTTCTCGGGACGGCTGAAGGTTCGCTGGTCCGATCGGGGTTGTTCGGATCTCTGTTGTTCCGGCCTGGGAGCAGGCGCCTCAGTGGATGCCGCGGCGACCGCGCTTTCCGGCCGGCGCTCCTCGTCGGACCTGGGTTCTGCTTGCCTGGAGTCGCCGGGCCCGGCTCCGCGCATCTTGCGACGCATGCGGCGGGGCATGCGATGCGGGAATCGGCCGCCTTGCTCGCGGACCTGCGCCGAGAGCGGCGTCGCTTCCGATGGCGTAGGTTCATCGCTTGCAGCCGCAGTTTCGGTTTCAACCGGCTCAGCTTCCGACTCGCTTTCCCCTTCCTGAGCGGACTCGATTTCCTCAGCCGGCTCTTCTACAAAACTTTCAGCCGTAACCACAATTTCGATTTCCGGCTCGGACGCCAGGATCTCACTCTCTTCGGCGAGCGGAGCATCATCTGGTTCTTCGACGGCTTCTTCGGCGATCCCGGCCAGCGTTTCCGATTGGGGAGCGACGGTGGTCTCCTGCAGGTCGCGAATCTCATCTTCTTCGGCTTCATCCAGCGCTTGAATGTGAGAGCGTGTGTACTTTGCGAGAGACTCGCCGGGAAGAACCGAGAAATCGGTTGCTCCAGCGCTCGCCGGAGCCGGACGGAGTTCAGCATCGTGAGTTGGACTCGGGGAAGGAGCGCTCGGCTCCGCCGCAGGCGCTGCTTCCGGGAAGCGGGGAGGACGCGAAGCGTCGGCGGAGGCGTACTTGGAATCCGGGAATCCACGGCCACGCCCCCGGCGTCGGCGCGACCGCCGACCGCGATCGCCACCCCGATCGGGGCGCTCGCCACGGTCCGTACGTTCGGTTGACGGCGCGGTGGCGGACTCCGTTTCCGGGGATCCAGCAGCGCTTATCGGCCCTTCGATCTCCGCGGCGTCCGAAACTTCCGGCGCGGTCTCTTGAGCAGGCCGGTCGGCCATCGTGCGTTCCACGGACGGGCGGCCCCGGCCTTCTCCGCCAGATGGCTCGCGGTTCACCGATACGCGATCGAAGTCCTCCGCCTCGTCGGCGAAGTCCGACACGTATAGAAACGTGTCGCGCTCCAGGCCCAGGTCGACAAAGGCCGACTGCATGCCTGGCAAAACACGCGTGACCCGTCCTTTATGAATGCTGCCGGCGAGGGAGTACTCGTTGGCGCGCTGGAAAAACACTTCGACCAGTTGGTCGTCTTCGAGAATCCCCACTTTGATCTCGTGGCGATTCGCTGCAATCACCAATTCTTTGCTCATGAATGCTCCTACAGTTCATGGCGAGAACCGGAGCTGAAAGAAAACGCGAGGGAGATACCGTCAGCCCGACGCCCGGGTGATCCACAGGACCGTTTGCCCAGAACGCACGGACTCAAAATCTTTAGCCTCCCAAGGCGGAGAATCAAATCTCTTACGCCTTGCCCGAGGAGGCCGCCCCTGCGGCGCTCCACAAAACTAGAAGACTCGGCCACGGCAAACCGTTACCCGAGCCCGCTAGAGAGGCGCTCAACCCAACCGCTGGTCTTGGATCAAAAAATCCGGACGCGGACCAGAAGCAGATGGAATCGAACTCGCTTGCCCTCAATCTTCTTAAGCCGGCCGTCTCTCGGCCACTCAGTTTACAAATCGCCGGAGCCGGACGTTATTCACGAGCCCCAGCATCAAAAACATCGCTACGATATTCGATCCGCCGGAACTCATCAGCGGCAGCGGAATGCCCGTGACCGGCATCCGTCCCACCACCATTCCGACGTTTACCAAAACGTGAAACAACAACAATGCCGCCACTCCCATGCAGACGTACATCCCGGCTTTGTCCGACGCGGTCTGCGCGTTCTGAACGATCTGCATGAGCAACAAAAAATACAGCCCCAGCGCCACGATGACGCCCACGAAACCGTGCTCTTCGGCAAAGGCCGAAAAAATAAAATCCTTCTCAGAAACCGGCAAGAAGCGCCCTTGGGTCTGTGTACCCTTGGTAACGCCGCGCCCCCAGAGCGCGCCGGCTCCAACCGCTATTTTCGACTGGATCACCTGATAGCCCGATCCCTTCGGGTCCTGACTTGGGTCCAGAAAACTCACTACCCGCTGCCGCTGATAATCCTTCAACACCAACCAATAGCTAATCGGCGCTATCACAGCCAGAATCACCACGATGGCTGCCGCATATTGCCAACGAAACCCCGCCAAAAATACTCCGACGCCCAGGATCGGAAGGTATGTCAACGCGGTACCGAGATCCGGCTGAATCATCACCAGGACCATCGGCAAACCCACCAAACCCGCAAGCTTGAGCAGATCCCGCAGCTCCAACTGATCGCCCTTCAGCTCCGACAGATATCGAGCTACTAAGAGAACAATAACTAGTTTAACGAATTCCGAGACCTGGATATGGTAGCTACTGGTACCAATCCAGCGCCGGGAGCCGAAAGCTGTCATTCCGATTGCAAACGTAGCAGCGAGCGTCGCCGCAGCGAGGCCATAGAATACGTAGGCTTGTCCGAGCAAGGTGTGATAGTCGATGAGCGTTCCGATCCACAAAGCAATGAAGCCGGCGAGTATCCAAATTCCCTGCTTCCACCAAGCCTCGGTGAAGTGTGTGTCGCGCGTGGCGCTGTAGATTTGCAAAACGCCCAGCGCGCAAATGGCGCACACCAGGATCAGCATCAGCCAGTCGAAATCGCGAAGCGAACGGTGGGCCGGCATATTAGGGGTTCACCGACGCAGTGGTCGCCGGCACGGGCGGTGGCGCTTGCAACAGGCCGGTAGGAATGTGGGCGATCTGCGGCTGAGGCTGGGCGAGCCGGGCTTTTTTGTCGAAGTACGCCTTCAGGACGTCGCGCACGATGGGGGCGGCAAGCTGGCCGTGCTCGCCGTTCTCAAACAGCGCCGCCACTACGATTTCAGGATTGTCGCGTGGCGCGAAACCAACAAACCAGGCGTTGTCCTTGTGGGTAGCGCCATAAGACGTTCCCTTCAATAAGGTATTGGAGGCAAGTTGCGCGGTTCCCGTCTTACCGCACACCTCGATCCCGGGAAGATGAGCGCGGACGCCGGTTCCTCCGGGTTCATTCACCACCCCGTACATGCCATCCACTACTTTTCGGATATTCTCCAGATTTACTTCAGCGCGGCGCGCGGGCATCAGGTGAACCGCGTCCTTCACTAGGTGCGGCTGAAACCACATGCCGCCGATCGACATTCCGCCGATCGCGACCGCCATTTGCAAAGGCGTCACCGTGGTGGCACCCTGGCCGATTGCCACCGAAATGGTCTCGCTCGGATACCACCTCTCCCGGAAATTTCGGATCTTCCAGGCGCTGGATGGCACCAAACCTTCGGCTTCATGCGGAAGATCGATACCGGTCTTGCGGCCGTAGCCCACCATAGTGGCGTATTGCGCGATTCTGTCGATACCCAGCCGATTGCCGACGTTATAGAAGAACGTGTCGCAGGAATGCACCAGACCTTCGTGCAATCCAACCGTCCCGTGCTTACCCCAGCATTTGAAGAAGCGGCCGTAGAACGTGGCCCCGCCCGGGCAGCTAATGTGGAAATTGTCGTCGATCACGCCCGATTCCAGCCCGGCCAGCGCCATGATTGGTTTAAACGTCGATCCGGGCGCCTGCTGCGCTTGAATGGCACGATTCAACAGCGGATGATCGGGATTGTCCAGCAGCACCTTCCAATCCTTCGATCGGATGCGGCCGGCAAACAGATTCGGATCGAAGGCCGGGCGGCTGACCATCGCCAGCACTTCACCGGTGCGTGGATCGAGCGCGACTACCGCCCCACGCCGGTTCTCCATGGTCAACTCTGCAACCGCCTGCAAATCGAGATCGATCGTAAGCTCTAGATTCTTGCCCGAAATGGCTTCCTTGTCATCCAGTACGTGGCGCTCGTTGCCGAAACTGTCCACTTCCACGCGCTTCTGGCCATCCACGCCCATCAGTTGATCGTTGTACTCGCGCTCAATGCCGTCTTTGCCAATGATGTCGCCCTGGTGGAAGCGCGCCAGCTCCGGCGAGTCCAATTCCGATTCGCTGATCTCACCAACGTATCCGATGACGTGCGCCGCTAAACCATCACGGGGATAAAGGCGGTGTTGCACCCGCACTACTTCGAGCTCGGGAAACGTACTCGCATCCTTATGGGAATCGACGAAAGCCAACTCGCCGGGCGTCAGTTCTTCCTTGATCGGGATGGGTTCGTACTGCGGCGCGCCGCGCGATTGGAACCGGCGCACGCGCGCGACCAGGCTGTCGTAATCCAGATTCAACCCTTCGGCGATCGGCCGGAGGTGCTCCATCTTGAGGTTTTCGCGCGACAGGTAAAGGCTAAATGACGAGTGGTTGTCGACGATTACCCTCCCGTCGCGATCCAAAATCTTTCCGCGCGGCGCCAGCACAGGAATCGACTTGACGCTATTTTCCTGCGCGCGCTCCTGATAAACTTCGGGATTGCGGATCTGCAAGTCCCAAAAGCCGGTGATGAGAAACAAAAAGACAGCGATGGCGGAGTATTGAAAAAACGCGATCTTCTGAGACGCGAACTTCGGATCGTCGCGCAAAAGTGTGTTAGCGGAGTCGTCTTGGCGGCCGATGTGAAGTTTCACAATATTCAGCTTTAGTTGGCTACTTTCAGTTTATCCAATAAACGAAACAAGGGCAGCGCCACGGCCGCGTTCAATAGCCCAAAAATAAGGGTTTGCTGCGCATCGAAGCCGAGCGTCTCGCCCAGCAGCGCGCGCGACAGAACCCAATAAAAGAACTGGTGAAAGAAGTAAAAGAAGAAAGCAAGGATGAAAGTGACCACCGGATTTTGGACGTCGAAGCGCATGCTCACGGAGGCCGCGAAATATCCCACCAGCGTCTTCACGATCCCGTACATGCCGATGGGTTGATGCGACAGCGAGTCCTGCACTAAACCGATGAACATCCCATAAGAAAGCGCGCCAATCGGGCCGCCGCTGGTGAGGGCGAAATGCACGGTGATGAGCAGCGGCAACTCCAGGTACGCAAGAAACGGGACAAAGCGGGGCACGTAAACCTGAGACAGCACCGCGATTAAAGGGATGACCACCAGCCAAACGATGCGAAAGCGATCGGCGGTGTCCTTGCGTGGCGTTTCGCTTAACAATCGCTCGGTGTACTCGGTCATTGTCTGGGTGTACTCAGTCATTGATTGTCAGCCGGCTGTGTGGCAGCGGGCACCGGCGGGCGCAGCACTGCGGGAGCCGCGGGCTTGCTCGGAGCCGGCGCGGACGATGGGACTGTCTTGGATGGAGCCAGTCTGGTTTGACCAATTGGAGCCTGACCAGTTGGAGGCTGACCAGTGGCAGGTTGCGCGGGCTGCGACTGTGCCGCGGCCGGTGGTCCTGCTAATGGCTGTCCGGCGGCACTGGGCGGAGGAGCGCCATGTACAGAAGGGATCTTCGTGAAATCGGGCGGCTTAGTCCCGGGTGGACCTTCGCCATAGGTATGCTTCTGCTCGATCCCCACATCCTTGTAAATAGCGCGCAGGCGGTCGGCATCCGTTGACAGAGCACCCGGCTGGGGGCCACCTTCGGGCGTTTGGGTGGTCTCGGTCGGCGCGGGCAACAGCGTGTAGGCCGGAGATGCCACCTCCGCACCCGGAACTTCTTGATGAACGCCCTGCAGGACGATCAACACTTCTTCCACTCCTCCCTGCATCCCGCTAGGCGAAACATAGATCTCTTTGAATGTTTTACCGTTAGGAGCCGCCGTGACCTGCCCGACGGGGAAGCCCTTGGGAAAGATGCGATCGTCGCCGGAAGTGTAAAACCATTCGCCGATATCGACGTGTTCCTCATTTTGAACGTAATCCACCAGGCACTCGGAATGGCCTTGTCCCTTCAGTGTCCCGTGGACTCGGTTTTTCTGCGACACGACTCCGGCCGCAAAAGTCGGATCGGTGATTAGCATAACCAGGGACGCGGTGGGATAGGCTTCCACTACTTTGCCGACAATGCCATCGGGCGTCACCACCGCCATGCCGCTTTCCACTCCGCTGGTGGATCCGCGATCGACAAATACAACCTTGGAGTTGGCGCCGGTACCGTTCCCGATCACGCGGGCAGCAACGGTCTTCGATGGCGAGCGGGCTTCGAACACACTCAAAGCACGGGCACGGTCGGCCGTGGACAGCTCGGATTTCAGATAATTGTTCTCGATCTTGAGCTGGCCGTTCTCGTTCCGCAGTTTTTCGTTTTGACTGCGGACACCCAAGAGGACAAAGTAATCCTCTACGAAGCCCCAAGTGTAGCGGCGAACCAATTCCAAACCCTGCTCTACAGGGGTGACCGCGGTGACTGCCCACACGCGAATCAACGGAATGTCTTTATTGGTTTTTACCTGGTAGGCAATCAGCAGCAACTGCGCCGTGATCACGACGAGCAAGACCGTGAGATGGCGGTAGCGGCTGAGGAAGAAATCCATAAGTTACATCACGTTAGCTTTCGCCAACCGGCCGATCTGGCGGTTCACTCGATCGCTACCCGTCTCATTCAATTGCAACTCTCCGCAGTAATTTGAAGTCCGTCAACATTTTGCCGGTTCCCAAAACCACGCTTGCCAGCGGGTCTTCGGCAATCGAAACCGGCAGCCCAGTCTCTTCACGAATCCGCTTATCTAGATTTTTCAACATCGCGCCGCCTCCGGTCAAAACAATTCCACGGTCGCTGATGTCGGCACTCAGTTCAGGAGGAGTCCGCTCCAATGCCACCCGGATGGCGTTCATGATAGTGGCAACGCACTCCGACAGCGCTTCGCGAATCTCGCTATCATCGATGGTCAGCGTTTTCGGCACGCCTTCGATGAGGTTCCTGCCCTTTATTTCCATCGTCAGAGGCTTGTCCAAAGGATAGGCCGAACCAATCTGAATCTTGATTGCCTCACCCGTTCGCTCGCCCACCAGAAGATTGTATTTGCGCTTCAGGTATTGCATGATGGCTTCGTCCATGGCGTTGCCGGCCACGCGAACAGAACGCGAGTAGACGATGCCGGACAGAGAAATGACGGCAACGTCGGTGGTTCCTCCGCCGATGTCCACCACCATGTTGCCGGAGGGTTCGGTAACCGGCAATCCGGCGCCGATGGCGGCCACCATGGCCTGTTCCACCAGGTGTACTTCGCTTGCCTTGGCGCGATAGGCCGAGTCGATCACGGCGCGCTTCTCCACCTGCGTGATTTCACTCGGCACACCGATCACGATGCGTGGATGCACCAGCACTTTGCGGCCATGCGCCTTCAGAATGAAGTAACTGAGCATACGCTCGGTGACTTTGAAGTCGGCGATGACCCCGTCTTTCATGGGACGGATGGCCACGATATTTCCGGGCGTGCGGCCAAGCATTTCCTTGGCTTCTTTGCCAACCGCCTCTACTTCGCCGTTGGTCTTGTTGATGGCAACAATAGAAGGTTCGTTGACCACGATCCCTTTTCCCTTGGCGTAAACCAAGGTATTCGCGGTTCCAAGATCGATGGCTAGATCCGATGAGAATAGGCTAAACAGCGAGCGGACGTTCATGTAGAGACCTTTTCCGGCTCCTTCACCCTAGAGGCCGTTGCACACATATTCCAGTTTTGAGGTTTAAAGGGAAGCGCTCGACGGTCCTACAAAAGCGTATCATATTCAACGTTCTGGCTTCAATTTTTTCAGCGAAAACTCGAAGAAGAACGCCTGGGAGCGCGATACGTATGGCAAAATCAAAGTGACATGGTTACCCGGCGCACATTCGCGTTGGCTGGTTTGGGCGCCGGAATAGCAGGTGGCCTGGGCCGCCTGACAAGCTGCGGACCGGAGAAAGCCACGGGATTTGCCGGCTACGCCTTTGTCGCCAACCAAGACGGCGGAGCGATCGCGGCCGTGGATCTGGGAGTGTTCGCGGTGGCGCGCCACATCCGAGTGGACGGGTCGCCGACCGCTGTTCTGGCCAGCCCAAGACATCCCCGCGTTTATGCGCTCACTCCCGAGAACGGCTCGGTGCACGAGATCCGAGCGGACCAGCTCACCTTTACGCGCAAAGTGCGCGTGGCTGCAGCGGCGCTCCAAATGCGGCTTTCGCCCGCCGGGGATGCGCTGTACGTCCTGTGTCAGAAACCGAAGCAATTAGTGCGCCTCTCGTTGAGTCCTCTGCAGGTAGCCTGGACACTTGCACTATCGGACGATCCGGTCGACTTCGATATGTCCCCGGACGGAAACACGATCGCCATCAGCTCGGGCGCGGGTTGCTCCATCACTTTCGTCGATGTCGCCAACCGGAGTGCCTTTTCTCCCTTGCGCACGACGGGCGAAATCGGACTGGTAAGATTCCAGCCCCTGCACGACGCTGCCCGCGCCCAATCAGATTCGCGCCAACTCATCGCGGCCAATGTTAGCCAGCGCATGCTTTCCATCTTTGACGTACCCAGCCGCCGTCTGATTGTCAATCTGCCGCTCGCCGTGCGTCCGGACCACTTGTGCTTCAATGCGGACGGCGGACAGGTGTTTGTCACCGGCGAAGGAATGGACGCCGTGGTGGTGGTGTATCCCTACTATACGCCGCAAATCGGTCAGACCGTATTGGCCGGGCACAGTCCTGGCGCCATGGCCGCCTCAGTGTCGCCGGGATATCTGTTCGTAGCAAATACCGATTCCGCCGATGTCAGTATCCTGGACATCGAAACCAGCAAAGTATTGGCGGTTACGCCGGTGGGCACTCAGCCTTCTTACATTGCCATTACACCCGACGATCAATACGCGCTGGTTCTGAATCAGGCCTCGGGCGATATGGCGGTGATTCGCATTAAGAACGTGAATCGCGCCACCCATTGGAAAAAGGGCCCGCTATTCATGCTGATACCAATAGGATCGAAACCGGTCAGCGCCGCTGTAGTCCCGGTATGAAATCCGCAGGTTCGGCCGCTGGTCGTATTATCCTCCGGGTGTTATCGAGGATACTTTCCACGAAACACGGCTAATGTGACACAACAAATGTGGCTTGACAATCAAAACTAATCCAGCTATATTTCTCGAATCATGCTCCGTTTTAGTCTAATTTCGACTGTTCAACCGGGGCGAGCTTCGGAGATTAGAAACGGGTTCGTCCGCCTGCTGGCACTCAGATCGGCGCGCCTGGAGGCGGAGATGCCGCTTCCGCCGATGCTCGATGAAGAAGGAACTTCGGTTCGCGAGCGCTATGCGCCCATGCATCGGCTGCTGACGCAAGACGATGACCTTTTCCTGGTGGGCCAGGGATTTCCAAGCGCGGCAAAGAAACTGCGACGCGAGCACCGGCTTTGCTATTTCGGGTACCTGGCGCGTCTCACGCGCGAAATTCGCGCCGGTCGTAGACTCGGGACGCTTGCCATGGCATCCAAGAACCGGTGGAGCTTCCCGGCCCTGCTGGAGCAGATATTGATCGCCGAATCTTCACTGCTTTATTTGCGATGGCTCGGTTACAGACATGCCGCAGGGGTTACCGTGGCCGCCCGGGATGTAAAGGAATGTCTCGATTTTCTGCTCGCCGGCCAGAGATTTCGCCTGGTAACGACCTAACAGTTTCTAACAACGTGCGATTGTAGCGCTCCACGGCTTCTACCTGATCGGGCGAAAGCCGGCGGAAGGGGGGGAGTTCCTCTCCGGAACGGCGCATAAGGCGAAACCACGCCACAAAGCACAGCGACTGCGCTGCCAGCATCGCACTGTTGATCAATACCACTGCCACGATCCGGCCAGTAAGCAGGCTCGCCAAGGACGACGCTCCGCTCACACCGAAATAGAGGGTGGCTATGCGCCAATGGTTTAGAACATTGGGCTGAAAGGGCTGCCGGATACTCAACACAAAATGCAGAAAGATCCAGGTAAGCACCAGAGCCCCGGCAAGAATTTCGCTTTGGTATCGCTGGATAACTAGCGCGATCGTTCGGGGGAGCACCCACTGATCTACCAGGCTTGGCCGGAACGTGAAAACGGTGAGCAGGGCCGCTAGCAGCACCAAGACCGCTGCCATGCCGATGCGGAACTTTCCAATGCCGGGGAAGTGTTCGCAAATGCGCTCATAGAGTTCGGCGGCTACTGTCAAACGAAACACGGTCATGATCAGCGTGCAAGTGCGGAAGGCGTCGGAATAGCCCCAGCTTACGAACTTGATCTGCATCAGCACGATGCTACAGACCATGTCGGTAACCAGGAAGGCGGCAAAGAACGGATACCCTTTGAGCAGCCGCTCACGCACCAGCCGAGCGGCGAGCATCGCTTCAGCCAGGAGCGAGGCCGCCCAAAGAACGCGCTGGATGGACAGTAGCAGTAGCACGCCGTGCCGCCAAGTATAGCAACACGGCGCGCACACTGAGAACTAGCGCTGAAGCCTAGTTAGGGATCTGGCTCGGGGTCGGGATGGCGCAGTCCGGGGGACAAACGGGAGTCGGAAAATCGGCCTGAATGGTCGACGGAGCCGTTCGCTTGCTCGTGTTCAAGGAGCTCTTGTGGTGCGTCAGGGGACCGGCGGATACCACCGCAGCGGCCAGGATAGCGATCGCGAGGGAGAGTCTTTTCATGTGGTTTTCTTCTTTCTGCCGATGAACCCGGCGGCCACATGCTAACCAGAAGGCTGTGTTAGATTTGCGAGGATTTGAAGATTTTCGGCTTTCAGAACAAAGCTATGCGGGAGGTTCGTGCGTTCTTGTTCGCCAAGGCGGCAACGCGCGTTCTGAGATGTTCGTGGAGACTAAAAGGTGAACTCTTCGATCACCGTCCGAGGTCCGGAGTCACTGCGATGCCAATCGGGGCGGACCGTGCGGTCCTAGCCGCGAAATAATAGCCCAGCACGCCGAGCTTGCGAACGCCGATGCAGTCGACTAGCTCCGCTTCGTTATAGCTCCGCTTGCCAGGCCGCGTTGACAATCGCCAGCGCCGCGATGGCCGCTGTCTCGGCGCGAAGGATTTGGGGCCCGAGTGAAACGGGACGCCACCCCGCGCCCGAAATCCGCTCTCGCTCGTGGTCCGTCCAACCACCTTCCGGTCCGGCGAGCAACGCTACCAAGTCGCCCACCTGTCGATGCCTGGGCAGAGCCGCCAGGATGGGCGGCGCTTCCGCTTCATCTAGAGCGTAACGATGAGCTGCATCGGTAGGGAGAGCGGTGGCCAGGACCACCGGAGGGCAGATCTCGGGCAAGCGGGCCCGTCGCGATTGTTCGCTCGCTTCCCGAACGATTCTGTTCCATCTCGAGATCCGCTTTGCGGCGCCCTGTTCCAAGCCTCTTTCGCTGCGTTCCGCCTGCACCGGCACCACTCGCGCGACGCCCAACTCGGTGGCCTTTTCGAGCATCCATTCAAAACGCTCAAAGCGGATCAACGAAGCCAGGAGGATGGTCTGCACCGCGGGCTCGGCCCAAGCCACCGTCTCGCGAACCGCAAACGATACCAGATCCTTGCGCGCGCTCTCCACTTCCGCCAGATAAACATTGTGATTGTCGGAAATTTCAAACTGCTGGCCGGGCTCTACGCGCAGCACTCGCGTCAAATGATGGGCGTCCGGCCCGGTGATCCGGGCACGTCCGGACTGTACGGCATCTACGAAGAAGCGGCGGCGAGCCATGAGTTTACTGTACGCCGGTGGCGGTTGCTATATCTGCTACGCTGCTCCTAGGACCCGAATCATAAACTGGAGCTTTTCGGCCAAGCTCCCTCGGAGTGAGTTTGAGGCGTATTCGAAGACCCGACAGGTGGTATCTTGCCGGCGCTTTAGTGATCTTGGTAGTGGTTACTTTTCTCTCCTATCAAGATTGGTCCGCCTTTCAGCGCAGCGCGCCTCAGGTCCAGCACAGCCGCGCACTTCTTCAGCAAATCGAACAGGTGTTGTCGTCGGTCAGAGACGCCGAGACCGGACAGCGTGGGTTCATGCTGACCGGCAATCCCGAATATCTGGAAGTCTATGACGAAGCCTCTGCTGCCCTTCCGTCTCAGTTGAACGGGCTGCGTGCTTCCGTAGCCAATGAGCCGGAGTTACGCACGCGGGTGGCGACGATCAGCGGCCTGATCGACGAGAAACTCGGCGAATTGAAGCAAACCGTTATCCTGCGTCAGAACGAGGGATTCAAAGCCGCGCTTGGCGTGGTGGAGACCAACCAGGGCAAGCACGCCATGGACGACATTCGCAAAATCGGAGAAGATCTCCAGAACGAAGTGTACACGACCCTGATGCAAGGCATTCGCGAACGGCAACAGCAGGGATCGCGGACACGCTTGACCACGGCTCTCGGAGCGGCGGTCCTGTTCGCGTTTCTTCTGCTGGCTACGTTTGATATCGGGCGCACTACCTCCGAGCGCGGTCGCCTGATCATTGACCTGGACGCGGCGAATGGCCGTACCACCGCTAGCCGGGATCTATTGCATACCACGCTCACCAGCATTGGCGACGCGGTGATCGCAACGGACGGGTACGGTCGACTGACGTTCCTGAACGCGATCGCCGAGCATTTGACCGGCTGGCTGCAGGCGGAAGCACAGGGACGTAAACTCACCGAAGTATTGAAGCTTGTCAACGAGGAAACCCGTCAACCGGTGGAAAGTCCCGTCGATAAAGCCTTGCGCGAGGGAGTGATCGTTGGCTTGGCGAACCATACCATGCTGATTTCCCGCGATGGCGTCGAGCGGCCCATCGACGACAGCGCAGCGCCGATCCGCAATCCTGACGGGAAGATTGTCGGCGTCGTGTTGGTTTTCCGGGACGTCACCGGACGGCGGGAATCGGAAGCGCAATTGCATCGGCTCAACCAGGCGTTGAGGCGAACCAATCAGGATCTGCAGCAGTTCTCCTACGCCGCGTCTCACGATCTGAAGGAACCGCTGCGGACCGTCACCAACTATCTGCAACTCATCCGCAGCCGTTATTCGGGGAAACTGTTAGACGAGGAGGCCGGGCGACTCTTCGATGTAGCCGTCGCGGGCGCGCAACGCATGCATGCGCTGGTGGAAGCGCTATTGGAATATTCACGCACCGGTGAAGTAGGCGAGGCCACGCTGGAACTTGTGCCAGTGGACAAGGTGGTGCGCGAGGTGATCACCAGCCTGCAAAGCTCCATCTCGGAAACCAGCGCCGATGTCTCGCTGGGGCCCCTTCCCATGGTGACAGCCAATCCGCTGTACCTGACGCAGGTATTCGAAAATCTCGTCGGCAATGCTCTGAAATACCGTTCGGGACAGCCTCCGCGTATCTCGATCAGCGCGGCGGAGGGAGCGCGCGAGTGGACTTTTTCGGTGGAAGATAACGGCATCGGGATTCCGCCTGAATATCAGGCGCAGATCTTCGGCATCTTCAAACGCTTGCACGGCGCTGAATATCCTGGAACGGGCATTGGCCTGGCCACGTGCAAGAAGATCGTGGACCGGCACGGAGGAACCATCTGGGTGGAATCGGAGCCAGGCAAAGGCTCGCGGTTCTCGTTCACGCTTCCCAAAGCGGCCGGCCATATCTCCCATGTGAAGTCGCCGGGCGATGCCGCATAATGATCTTGCCGGCGAATGCCGCATAATGATCTTGAAAGATGATCGCCTTCCTGCGCGGCAAGCTGCTTGAGAAACATCCGAATCAAATAATCGTCGATACCGCCGGCGTCGGCTACGATGTTGTGATTCCGATTTCGACTTTCTCCGCGCTTCCCGATACGGGATCTGAGATCGCGCTGCGCATACACACGCATGTTCGGGAAGACGCGCTGGCGCTGTTCGGCTTTCTGACTTCGGAGGAGAAGGCGCTGTTTGAAAGATTGATCTCGGTGAGTGGCATCGGACCCACGCTTGCCATAAAGGTGCTGTCCGGCATCGCCACACAATCTCTCATCGACGCCATTCGCGGCGGCCAAGTGGAGCAACTGGTCCGCATCCCGGGCGTCGGCAAGAAGACCGCCGAACGAATGGTGTTGGAGCTGAAGGACAAACTGGATGGTTTGGGAGGCGGCATCCCGGCGGCCGGTGTTTCCATAAGGGCGGAGCCTGCCTTGAGCGCGATAGAACAGGATGTTCTGTCGGCGCTGCTCAATCTGGGCTGCAACCGCGCTTCCGCCGAGACCGCGGTCCGGAGAGCCAAAGGCGCGGAACCCACTGCCGCTTTCGAACCGATGTTCCGCAAAGCGCTGGAGTTGGTGCGATAAAATGCGCGAAAGCGGAATCGGCTCTCCGTCGCCACTGGAAGGCGAGCGCCAATTCGAAACTGCTCTTCGTCCTACTCGATTGGCCGATTTCACGGGCCAGCCGAAGCTCAAAGAGAACCTCGCGATTGCTATCGAAGCCGCCAAAAAACGCGGCGAGGCAATGGATCATGTCTTGCTCTATGGGCCGCCGGGCTTGGGCAAGACGACGCTCGCGACCATCATCGCAGGCGAATTGGGCGTGGATTTCGAACAGACTTCGGGGCCGATTCTTCAAAAGAAGCTCGACCTGACCGGCGTGTTGACCAATATCCGCCCGCGGCAGGTTTTTTTCATCGACGAGATTCATCGTTTGCTTCCGGACATCGAGGAGATCCTCTACGCCGCGCTGGAAGATTTCCGGATGGATATTCTGATCGGAGCTGGGCCCGGTGCCCGCACGCACTCTATCTCCATCCCGCACTTCACCGCGATCGGCGCCACCACGCGGCAAGGGCTGGTGAGCGCTCCTCTACGCGGGCGCTTCGGCCTGGTGCTGCGGCTGAATCATTACGGAGTCCGCGAATTGCAAGCCATCGTGGAGCGCTCCGCCAAGCTGCTCAGTGTGACTCTCGATCTGGACGGCGCCGAAGAAATCGCCCGCCGCAGCCGGGGCACGCCGCGTATCGCCAATCGCCTTCTGCGACGGGTCCGCGATTACGCGCAGGTGCGTGCCGAGGGACACATCGACCTGCGCGCCGCAACCAACGCACTGGATCTGCTGGAAGTGGATCGTTTCGGCCTGGACGAAATCGACCAGAAGATCATGCTCACGCTGCTCGCAAAATATTCGGGCGGCCCGGTGGGCGTGAACACCATTGCCGCTTCGATTGACGAAGAGGCCGACACCATCGAAGAGGTCTACGAACCGTATCTCATGCAACTCGGCTTCATCGATCGGACGCCGCGCGGAAGGGTTGGTACCGACAAGGCCTTCGAGTATTTCAAGATTCCACGCAAGCCGCCACGCGGCGGCCTACAGAGCGATCTGTTTTGAAAACCGTTTTCCTGGCGCTGGGCTCGAATGTGGGCGATCGCGAAGCGAATCTGCGAACCGCCGTGAAGCATTTGGAGAGCGAGGCTATCCGGATACTGCGCCGGTCGTCCCTCTATGAAACCGCGCCGCAAGAATTGCTCGATCAACCCTGGTTCTTGAACGCCGTGGTGGAAGCGGAGACAGGCTTGTTTCCGCTGCAGTTGCTGGCGCGTGTTCGAGAGATCGAACGAGAGATGGGACGCCGCCGCGTAACTCCCAAAGGTCCGCGAAATATCGACATCGATATTTTGTTCTACGGACGCAGCACGATTGCTACGCCGGAGCTGGAGGTGCCGCACCCGCGCATCGCGCAGCGCCGCTTCGTTCTTGAGCCATTGGCCGAGATCGCGCCGGACTTCCGCCATCCACTGACGGGAAAGACGGCGAGCGAGATGCTGGGTACGCTTGAGCCGCAAGGCGTGCGGCACTTAGAGATTAGGCTTTAACAGCCACCGGCGATCCTTCTCAGCCATCTTCTCGGCTGCCAGCCGCAGCACCAGCCGGGGTGCGCGCGCTCTCCAGCCGTCCAGAAAATCCAGAACTTCGCGCGGCTTCTTCGGGTATGTTTCTTTCAGCAGCCAGCCTACGCCCTTTTGCACCATATCGTCGGCATCTTCCAGCAACAAACCGCAAATGTGAAAGATTGTTTCGGTGTTGCGGCCGCGCTTGGCTTCTTGGATCAAGGACACGGCGGCCGATCGACGCTTCCATCGATTCTTCGATTTCGTCCAGCGAGCCAGCCTGTCCGCCAAACCCGGACGATTCGCAATGGAAGCGGCAATTAACCACGTGGAGACACCGTCGCAATGCGACCAGTTCCCGACGTAGCGATCCAGCCACTGCTCGAACATCCGAAATTCGCGCTCGTCGCAGGATTTGGCGAATCGCCGGTAGAGGTGGCTCACCAGTACGCCTTCCTCCAGCATCCCGCTCCTCCACAGTTCGGTGACGAACCGGTGGCGCTCGGCGACGGGCCACTGCTTCACGTCACGATAGGCAAGCCGCGCGAGCTCCCGAACTTGCGGCGTCCGGACGCCATAAGGCTTGACCGGCTCTTTGAAAAACCAGCGCATTCCCACTTCAAATTGAGGATCCGCCGCGGCCTTCAACCGTGCACGCGTGCTCTTCAATAAAACTGCGACCGGGTCCGCCTTCATTACCGGCAAATACCGCGCTCACTGCTCTCGATGAATTTCACCAGATGCCGCGTGTGCTCGGAGTCCAAATCGGAAGCGATCAGCGCCAGCGCGTCTTTCAGCTTCATCCCGGAGCGGTACAGGGTTCTGTACGCGGCTTTCAATACCTGCATCTCTTCGTCTGTAAACCCGGCCCGTTTCAAGCCAACCACGTTGATCCCGTTGGGCCGCACGTTGAAATCGGTGTACAGAAAGAACGGCGGCACATCCAGATTCACGCGCGAGTTACCGCCGATCATGGCCAGCCGCCCGATCTTTGAATATTGATGAATCACCACGCCGCCCGAGATGAACGCCTGATCTTCGACGTTCACGTGCCCGGCCACCAGCGCGCAGCTCGCGATCACGGTATTGTTCCCGATCCTGCAATTGTGCGCGATGTGGCCCGAGGTCATGATGTAGTTGCCATCGCCGATCTCGGTGGCGCTCTCCGGCTGCGTGCCGCGCGAGATGGTGTAGTGTTCGCGGATGATATTGCCATCGCCAATGCGCAGGTAGCTGCGCTCGCCGGTGAAGTGCTTGTCCAGTGGATCGGTCCCGAGCACCGTGCCGGCCGAGATCTCGTTGCGCTCGCCAAGCGTGGTCCATCGCTTCAGGTATACATAAGGCTCAATCCGGCAGTGTGCGCCAATGACGACGTCTTCTTCGACGATCGCGAACTCACCGATCCTCACCTGCGGCCCGATGCGCGCTTGGGGATGCACGCGCGCGGTTAAGGCCACCGATGCCGAAGGATCAACTGGCATAAGTTTGTATGATACAGGGGATGCGGGTGGATGAAATCGCGCGGCACTTGAATGCGACGTTGGAAGGCGCGGGTGACATCGATATCACTAGCGCCGCAACACTGGAATCGGCGGGGCCGCAAGACATCGCCTTCGTCGGCCATCGCAAGGCTGCGGCCCAAGCCGATCAATCTCTCGCGGGCTGTCTTCTCGTCAGCAACGAATTTCCTGCCGGCCGCACGCTCATCCGTGTCGCGGATCCCCGTGGCAGCTTGGCAATCGTAATCGGTCTCCTATATCCGCCGCCAGCCATCATTGCTGGCATTCATCCCACCGCGGTGATCGCTCCGGATGCAAAGATCGCTTCCACGGCAGCCATCGGACCCCATGCCAGCATTGGCGCACACGCCCACATTGGCGATCGCACTTCCATCGGCGCCGGGTGCACAATCGGCGAGGGCGTGCGCATCGGCGCGGATTGCCTGCTGCACTCGCGCGTCACCATCTACGACAACGTCAGCATCGGCGATCGCGCCGTGCTCCACTCAGGCTGTGTGCTCGGCGCCGACGGCTTCGGATTCGTGCGCGGCCCGAACGGCTATCAAAAGTTCCCGCAGATTGGACGCGTCGAGATTGGCGACGACGTGGAGATCGGCGCAAACTCGTGCATCGATCGCGCGGCGCTGGGTGTCACTCGGATCGGCGACGGCGTCAAGCTCGACAACCTGGTGCACATCGGGCACAACTGCAGTATTGGGCGGCATGTGGTGATTGCCGCGCAAACCGGACTCTCGGGCGGCGTCATCGTGGAAGATTTTGCCGTAATCGGCGGCCAGGTGGGCATCGGTGATAAGGCTCGCATTGAGTCCGGCGCTGTGCTGGGCTCGGGCTGCGGCATTCTCACTTCCAAGATCGTTCGCAAAGGGCAAGTGGTTTGGGGAACTCCGGCGCGACCTTTGAAAGAACACTTGGAGCAGCTCGCAAACCTGGCGCGATTGCCCAAATTGCGCAAAGAAGTGACTGAACTGGAAAAACGCTTCGAGCGAAAACCCGATCGCGAAAACGGCTGACTATCGGGCGCCGGCCGCTCGTGCGACACTCTTGCGCTTGGTGCCCACCGAGCGTTCCAGAAGCGTGTTGGTGTCCGCCACCAGACGTTGTAACTGCGCCATGTACTGCCGGGCTTCAAATTGTCCCGCCGGCAACGTCATCTCCAGATAGTAAGCGATGGCCTCAATGGAACTCAGCGGCTGGCGCAATTCGTGAACCAATTCGCGCAAACGCTCTTCGGGAGAAGCAATCGCAACGGTAGCTTCCAGGTAGGAAGGAGCCTCGGTGTAGCAAGGAGTTTGATCGAGAACAACGGCGGCAGCTGACATCGTGGTTGACATTCCCTTTCAAGCGCTCACAGACCACCCCAGATCCAAGTGAGCGATAACCATTCAACAAATGGGGGAAACCGTTTTATACCCTTAAAGTCTGGTACGCGTCAAGAGATTTTCAGAAAAATCTTGCCTGAGTTTCTGATGGTGAGTTGGCCCACTATCCAGGCGTTAGGAACTCCTCTGTTTCTCTCTTGCGATGGCCACCACAGTGGCGTGAGTGACGCGAAGGTAATCAGCCGGAGAAATCAGAATCTGGGTGCCTCGAGCTCCCGCGGAGATCGAGACAACATCGAACAGCTCGATAGTTTCATCGGCATAAACCGGATAGTCTCGTTTGCCACCCAGCGCGGTTACGCCGCCGCGGATGTAGCCGGTGAGTTGCTGCACTTCGCGCAGCGGAACCAGTTCTACTCGGCGGTCTGCCGTCACGCGCGCCAGCGCTTTGCCGTCCAGTTCCATGTTGCCGGGAATGATGGTGAGATAAACGCCGCCCCGATCGCCGCGCGCTACCAGCGTTTTGAAAACTTGCTCGGCGGGAAGCCCGATCTTCGATGCAACTGTCTCAGCGGAAAGATCGTCCGGATCTACGTCGTATTCGCGCAGCGAGTATGGTATGCCGAGATCGTCCAGAATACGCGTGGCGTTGGTCTTCATTGGGACAGTTTTCGTCGAAGAGAATGGGAGAAGTCCATCGCGCGTGTATATGCGCGAGAATCAGAGGTCTGCAAGACGCGATGCGACTGCTATAGTAGCCCATGCTCATCAACGCCGACAAACCGCACTTGTGGAAGGCCGATACCCGGGCATCCGTTGACCAGTTCAACCAGTGGTTCATGAAGTTCGCTCCCAAGGCATACAGGGACACTCGCAAGAAGACGATAGAGAGCGTGGAGCAGGGACTCACGCTCACCCGAAACCTCACTACGATTACGCCCGACGTGATTAAAACGAATCCGGGCATTCTACCGACGCTGCGAATGTCCACGTGTCCGCCGCTGGCCCGCGACCGTCTTATCGGGCTTGCCGATTCAACCAAGAACTTCGTGGGTTGCCTCGAAGAGGGCAAACTTCCCCGGCTGCTGTCGCCAGAGCTGCTCGAAGAACACCTGCGCAAGATTACCGGCATCCTCTCAAACATGCTCGACGTTGATATTTTCCCACGGCTGGAAGAGAAGCGCCGTCCCACGAAGGAGGAGCGCTACCGCTCATCGACCATTGTTGCGGACCGGCTTTGCGGAGCCGTCGCCGAACCGATTGTGCGAAATGCGCAGGAGAAGCGCCAGCTCGCACTCATCGAGAAATATCTAACCGACCGCGGCTACAAGATGAAGGCGCATCCCGCCGCGACTCCGCTCAACCAGATGGAGCCCGGCACGTTTTCCTTCCGGCTCAATGTCCTAGTGAAGCCGTCGAAGGCCGAAGCAAAGACCGTCAAAATCCCCATCGATGCGGTCATCCAGCCCAAGAAGGTCAAACTGCCGCATCTGCCGGTGCTCATCGAAGCGAAGTCGGCAGGAGATTTCACTAATGTGAACAAACGCCGCAAGGAAGAGGCCATAAAAATCAATTACCTTAAAGCGACCCACGGAGAGCAGGTGGTTTTCGTGCTGTTTCTGTGCGGTTATTTCGACGCGGCGTATCTGGGATACGAGGCCGCTGAAGGAATCGACTGGATATGGGAGCATCGTACTGAAGACCTTGCGCAGCTCGGATTTTAAGGCATCTATGGGAATCGTCGCGTCACACAACACCGAGGAGCGCCGCCAGCAGGAGCAGACACGCCTCGATAGCCTCAAGACCGCGCAGGAGCGCAACAAGTGGGGGCAGTTTGCAACACCGCCAGCTTTGGCGCTGAGTCTTGCCCGTTACGCGCATGCGCTCATGGGCAAGACCCCGGTCCGTTTCCTCGATCCCGCCATAGGCACAGGTTCATTTTTCTCGGCAGCGTCACAAGCATTCGGGCGGGAGCACATTACCGCCGCCACCGGAGTCGAGCTTGATCCGCTGTTCTCAAGAACCGCCGAGACTTTATGGGAAGGACAGGGGCTCAAGGTCATCAAGGGCGACTTCACGAGACAACTTCTGCCGGAGCAGCGCTTCAATCTCGTGCTTACCAATCCCCCCTATGTCCGCCATCATCACTTGCCGGCAGCGGATAAGGATCGGCTGAAGGCCCGCCTGGCGCGTTCGCTGCATCTCGATATCAGCGGCCTTGCCGGACTATACTGCTATTTTCTACTGCTGTGCCACGACTGGATGGAAGAACAGGGGCTTGCGATCTGGCTCATCCCTTCGGAATTCATGGACGTGAATTACGGTGTCACTTTGCGCCGGTATCTCACCGAGCGCGTGACATTGCTGCACATACATCGCTTTTGCCCCACGGATGTGCAGTTCACGGACGCGCTGGTATCCTCCGCCGTTGTGGTGTTCCGTAAAGCGCCGCCCCCAGCAGGCCATTCCGCGCGTTTCTCATTCGCAGGACCGATTGAGCATCCTCACACGGATGCGCAGGTGCCGATCGAAACCTTGCGCCGGTCGCGCAAATGGACGCCGTTTCCGGCCACGACTACGGTTAGCGATGTCGGCGAGCTGACGCTGGGGGATATTTTCGCAATCAAACGCGGCCTTGCGACCGGCTCAAACAGCTTTTTCATCCTCGCGGAAGACGACATCAAACAGTGGCAGATTCCGCGCCAGTTCATGAAGCCGATATTGCCTGGCCCTCGATATGTGGCCGCCGACATCATCGACGCGTTAACGAATGGCACGCCAAACGTATCGCCGCGCCGTTACCTTCTCGATTGCAGCGAGCCGGAAGAACGCATCAAGGCCACATGGCCGCGTTTCCATGAATATCTTCAGACGGGCAGGGCGCGGAAGATTCATGAGGCGTATCTCGCCAGTCACCGCACGCCGTGGTACTCGCAGGAACAGCGTCCGCCCGCACCGTTCCTCTGCACCTACATGGGCCGCTCCCGCAATGGAAAGCATCCGTTCAGGTTCATCTGGAATCGCTCCCAGGCGACCGCCCATAACGTGTATCTCATGCTCTATCCGGCAGGTCCTCTGCTTGCCGGTCTGAAGCGGCATCCCGACCTCCATGCGCACGTGTTTGAGGCGCTACAGCGCATAACCCCTGCACAACTCGCTTCCGAAGGCCGTGTATATGGAGGAGGCCTGTACAAGTTGGAGCCAAAGGAACTTGCGCAGATTCCTGCTCACCTCGTACTTGACAGCATCCAAAAGCACGTACGCATCGAAGAACAACTGCGAATGTTCCCCTAAACACGGACCATTCATGTTCCTACCACGTAACGGCGAGCAATGCGGGCCGCGAGGCCCTCGCATGATATTCTAATGTGTTAGGCTCCCCGGCTACCGATAAAAGCAACGCGCGAGCCAAAGGAATTCACCATGTCAGGACATTCCAAATGGGCGACCATCAAGCACAAAAAGGCCGCCACCGACGCTAAGCGGGGGAAAGCGTTTACCCGCATTATCAAAGAGATCATGATTGCAGCCCGCGGCGGCGGAGGCGACCCGGATATGAACCCTCGTCTTCGCAAGGCCGTTACCGACGCCAAGGCCGCCAGTATGCCCGCCGACAACATCAAGCGCGCCATCATGCGCGGTACCGGTGAATTGGAAGGCGGCCAGATCGACGAAATCACGTTTGAAGGCTACGGACCGGGCGGCGCCGCCGTGCTGGTGCTAGTAGCCACCGACAACCGCAACCGCACAGTCAGCGAAATCCGCCACATGTTCTCCAAAAACGGCGGAAATTTGGGAGAGGTGGGCAGCGTCGCCTGGATGTTCGAGCGCAAGGGTCAGATCATTATCGAAAAGGACAAGGCCGGCGAGGACCAGCTCATGAATCTGGTGCTGGAGGCGGGCGCCGAGGATATGCGCGACGATGGCGAAGATTGGGAAGTGATCTCCTCGCCCGAAGCGCATGAGGCGGTGCTGGAGTCCATCAAGAAGGCGGGAATCACGACGGTTTCCGACCAAATCGCGATGATCCCCAAGAACCTCACCAAGCTGGAAGGCAAGAACGCGGCGGCGATGCTGCGGCTGAGCGAAGCGCTGGAAGAGCACGACGACGTGCAGAACGTTTATTCGAACTTCGACGTCGACGAAAAAGAGCTGGAAGCAATGGCATAGGAGCGCACGGCGCGAGACGAGTTCAATATGAAAGAAATCATTCCGGCTCGCTGCGTTGTGCGCGATTCTGTATAGGAGCCAATGCGCATTCTGGGCATTGACTGTGGCACTCAACGCACCGGCTACGGCCTGATAGAAAGCGATGGCCGCTCGCACCGCATGATCGCGGCAGGATCCATTGATACCAGCCCCAAGCAGCCGCTGGAAATTCGCCTGCTCGTGATCGCAAAGGGCCTGCGCGACGTGATCCAAGCGCACACGCCAGAATCGGCGGCTGTTGAGGAAGTCTTCTACGCTCAAAACGTCAAGACCGCGCTGAAACTGTCGCACGCTCGTGGCGTCGTGCTCCTGACCATGGCCGAGGCCGGACTTTCGGTGGGCGAGTACTCGCCGCTCGAGATCAAGACCAGTGTAGTGGGCTATGGCCGCGCCGAAAAGCAGCAAGTAAAACTGATGGTGCATTCGCTGCTGGCGCTCGAAACTCGCATCGAGTCCGAGGATGCTTGCGACGCCATCGCAGTCGCCATCTGCCACGCCACGCGCACCTCCACGGAACTTCGCCTGAGAGCCTCGCGATGAAAATCCTGGCCTTAGCACTCGCGTTCTCCACCTTAGCCTGCGCCGCGCCGCGGCTGTCCTACTCGAAATACTTCAAAGGCAGCTCGCCTGAATACGTTGCCATCACCGTGGAGCGCGATGGCCAGGTGACGTATCAGGAAGCAAAGGAAGACGACAACCCCATCAAGATCCAATTGGATCGAGCCTCCGTTCAGGAGATGTTCGATCTCGCGGAGAAGCTGGGCCGCTTCCAGCGCCCCATTGAATCGGGCCTGAAAATCGCCAACCTGGGCTTGAAAACATTTCGCTTCGAGGATGACGCCGAGCACCACGAAGTCCAATTCAACTACTCGGAAGACCTGAACGCGCAGGCGCTGCTGGACCGTTTTGAGCGCATCACCGAAACCGAACAGCACTTCGCGAATCTGGACCGCACCGCCCATTTCGAAAAGCTGGGTGTGAACGACGTACTGCTCCAATTGCAGGCCACTTGGGAACGCAATCGGTTGATCGACCCCCAGCAGTTTCTCCCGCTTCTGGACCGCATCGCCAAGAACGAAAGTTACCTGCATATCTCGCGGGAGCGCGCCGCCGCCATCGCCGACGCCATCCGGAAGCCGTCGCAGCCGTCCGAGGAGAAAGCTCAGTGACCAGCGCGGTGACGAAATACGCTTTGCTGTCGCTCATCGCGGCCGCGTCGTGCTTGACGGCTCAAAATCTGTCCCAGGACGAACAACAGAGCCTGCAACGAGCGCTCAGCGAAGCCGGCAACAGTCCCAGCGAATTCTTGCTCGCCATCGAAAACCATCTGAAAAAGTACCCCAATTCACCGCGGCGAGCGGAATTGGAACGCGCGCTGGTGAAGACGGCCATCGATCTCAACGACGACCAGCTCCTGATTGAATTCGGCGAGAAGGTCTTGTCTCGCGATTCCGACAACGTGCAGGTGCTGGAACACGTAACTACCGCTTTGCTCCATCAGGGCGACAAGGCCAACGCTCAACGCGCTCTCGATCACGCGCGCCATCTAGCGGATCTCATCCTATCCGCTTACGAGGGCGACAAGTTCGAGCCCGGCGGCGGACCGGAAGAAGTGAAGCGCAAGGAGGATTTCGACCGCGGCCGCGCGCGGGCGCTATTGCTGCAGGCGCGCGCAAAGGGACTGCTTGGCCAAAACGACGATGCCAGCCGGCTGGCCCAGTCCAGTTACAAGATTTTCCCAAGCGTGGAGGCCGCGCGAGAAGCCGCGCGCTGGCTGACGGCGGCTGGCAAGGATCAGGAGGCGCTCCAGTACCTGGCGGATGCCTTCACCATCGCCGGTTTGCATTCCGCCGATCTGGATGGTGAGAGCGATCGTTCGAAAATGGGCGAGCTGTATCGCAAATTGCACGGATCGGAGACCGGCCTCGGCGATCTGGTGCTGAAAGCTTACGACACCACTTCCTCGCAGCTCGCGGCCCGCCGCGCCGAATTGCGTGAACTCGATCCGAATTCGGAGCTCAAAAATCCCATCCAATTTACGCTTACCGGCCTCGAAGGCGACAAACTCGCGCTCTCGTCCCTTCTCGGTAAAGTGGTGGTCCTCGACTTCTGGGCCACCTGGTGTGCTCCGTGCCGCGAGCAGCATCCCCTTTACGAACAAGTGAAGGCGGAATTCAAGGACTCCGGCGACGTGGTGTTCCTCGCCGTGGATACCGACGAAGATCACAATCTGGTGAAGCCGTTTCTCAATCAGATCAAGTGGAGCCAGAAGGTCTATTTTGAGGATGGCTTGCAAAGCTTATTGCAGGTCTCTTCCATCCCCACCACCGTCATCCTGGGTAAGAATGGCGAAGTTTTCACTCGCATGGTGGGATATCTTCCAGACCGGTTTGTCGACATGCTGACGGAGCGAGTGAACAACGCTCTCGGCAAAGACCACGCGCAAGCGCCGCTGAAATCAACTCATCAATGACAGCCGTTCCGTTCCCTCGCGTCACATGGATTGTGCTGGACAGCGTGGGGGCCGGCGAGATGCCGGATGCCGCTGCTTATGGGGACGCGGGCAGCGACACGCTGGGCCACATCGCCTGCGCACGCGAACTGCACTTGCCGAACCTGGCTCAGCTTGGCTTGGGCAATCTCAAGCCGCTGGCGCACGTCGGTCCCGTGGACCGGCCCACTGCGGCATTTGGAAAATGCGCGCTCGCATCGCCGGGAAAAGACACAACCACGGGCCACTGGGAAATGGTTGGGATTCATCTGTCAAAGCCTTTCCCGCTCTTCCCGCACGGGTTTCCGCCGGCCATCATGCAGGAATTCGAGAAGCGCATCGGGCGCGGCACGCTCGGCAACTGTGCCGCATCGGGGACCGAAATCATCCAGCAGCTCGGCGAGGAGCACATGCGGACCGGCAAGCCGATTGTCTACACGTCGGCCGACAGCGTGTTTCAAGTGGCCGCGCACGAGGAAGTGATCCCGCTCTGGGAGCTGTACAAAATCTGCGAAACCGCGCGCGCGATGCTACGCGGGCCGTTGGAGGTTGGACGCGTGATCGCCAGGCCCTTCACGGGCGAGCCAGGCTCCTTCACGCGCACGCCCAATCGCAAGGACTACGCGGTCCCACCGCCGCGTGGCATGCTGCTCGATCAATTGCAGGACCACAAAGTGGAGGTGTTCAGCATCGGTAAAATCTTCGACGTGTTCCTCGGACGAGGGATTGGTGAATACGAGAAGACCAAGAACAATACCGATGGCATGGCGAAGACGCTGGCGGCGCTCGACGAGTTCAGCAGCGGGCTGCTCTTTGTGAACCTGGTCGATTTCGATCAGCTGTACGGCCATCGCAACGATGTGGAAGGATACGCCAAGGCGCTGGAAGAATTTGACGCGTGGCTTCCCTCGCTTTACCGAAAGCTGTCCGCAGAGGATCTTCTCATCATCACGGCCGACCACGGATGCGATCCAACCACGCCATCCACGGATCACAGCCGCGAGTATGTTCCCCTCCTGGTGTACCGGCCACGCAAGCCGGAGGCGGCCGACCTTGGTCTGCGCTCCACGCTTTCCGACATTGGCCAGACAGTGGCTGAAAATTTTGGCACAAAAATCGGTGAAGGAACCAGCTTCCTCGGTTCGCTATCCTAGATCGAATCCCTTATGCGACGCCCCATCATGGCTGGCAATTGGAAGATGTATAAGACGCCCGCGGAAACCGTGGCGTTCTTTGAGAAATTCCGGCCGCTGGTGGCGGATGCTACTCATCCTGAAATCGTGATCTGCCCGCCCTTCGTGAATCTTCCAGCCGCGGCCGTATCGTCCCAGGGCACGCGCATCCAGCTCGGCGCACAGAATATGCATTGGGCGAAGGAAGGCGCCTTCACCGGCGAGGTCTCGGCCCCCATGCTCCGCGCCACCGGATGTCAATGGGTGATCGTCGCGCACAGCGAGCGCCGCCAATACTTTCACGAGACCGAGGAGACCGCACTCAAAAAGGTGTGCGCCGCGCTCGAAGCCGGATTGACGCCCATTTATTGCGTCGGAGAGCAACTGCACGAACGCGAAAGCGACAAGACACAGCAGGTGCTCGAGGACCAACTGAACGGCTGCGTGGGACAATTAACACCCGAGCAATTCCGCGGCATTGTCATCGCCTACGAACCCTGTTGGGCGATTGGAACCGGCAGAGTGGCTACTCCCGAAATCGCGGCCGATGCGCATGCCTTCATCCGCCTGGAACTTCGCGATCAATTTGGAGCCGACGCCGCCAATGCCTGCCGTATTCTGTATGGGGGGAGCGTGAAGCCCGACAACGTCCGCGGCCTGATGGCGCAAGAGGAGATCGACGGCGCATTGGTGGGTGGCGCGAGCCTGGACCCGGCGTCGTTCGCCGCTATCGTCAACTTTTGAACTATGCGTCTCGCTGTTCTTCTTCTAATTCCGGTCTTATTCGGCGCGGAGCCCGCCAAGCTTCCCGAACCATTCCGATCCATCTCCGATCTCGCCTCCGCCGCTCCTCCCGAGTTCACGGCGGACGCACTCCTGCGCATGGTCGAATCGGGGAAGCTGGCCGATCGAAACGCTCGCCGCGAACTGGTGGAACACGCCTTCCAGTTAGCGGCCTCCGCGAAATTTCCTGTCCAAATGGAGGGCGTGCAGGGCACCACCACGGACACCGCGTCTGGCTCACTCAGCCGGGCCCATGCGCTGAAACTCGATGTACTATCGCTCGAAAGTCGCGCAGTGCGAGACATGTTGCCCATCGATCCCGCCAAGGCCCGCGAGCTGTTTGGGGAAATCGTGAAACCCACGCTTGCGCCGCTCTCTTGTGATGACGCGCTGTTCTACGATCCCTCGGAGTTCTACCAAGCCTTGAGTGTCGTGGTGAATGGCGCTTTCACGCCGAAGGAAAAAGCGAAAGAGGAGCACTTCAACTTAATCATTGACAACCTGGGTCAAGCAACTTCGCCATCGCAACTGGCGCCGCTCGCCACGGCAATCGAGAGCGCGGGCGTTACCTCCGCGCAGCGCCAAATCCTATGGGCTCGGTTCAACGGCTTGCTTGAAAGCATGCAGCCGGATGACCGTTCTTTCGCCGCTTCTCTGCCCGCTCTTTCCGCGCTCAGCACTCCGGGCATTCAGTCTGCGCTCGAAAAATACCGGCAGAAGAGCCACGGCTGCACCACGGATGGCGCTCCTTCGGCTGCCACCCCCTCGCCCCCCAATCAGCAGCAGGGCAAGAAGACCACTACGCCCAAGCTCGAACCCTATTGGCAATCGGCAACCTCCAAGCAGTTACTTGAGGCTGGAATGAAGCTGCGCTTTGTATCCGCCAACCAACTTTCGACGGAAGCCGATCGCGCGACGCCTGAATGGCAACAGCAGCTGGCCGACTATCTGAACCTCATCGCGGAGTGGGCGCAAGATCAGGCGGAATCAGACGCGGTTTACTATCACGAGAAATGCCTGGTCTATACGGCGCTGCTGGATTTGGTGCCTTCCGGTCCCCAGAGCGACAAGATTCTGGCCGACTACGTCGATTTCCTAAGCAATTCCGGCCTCTATCAGCAGAGCCCCGCCGAATGGTTCGTGGAACCCCACACGCTGCTGGACCGCTCGCAGAACAATGCCCCGCAGCATGTCAAGGTGCTGGAGGCTTTCCAGGGTTCGGGGAACCCGGTTCTGGCGCTGGAAGTAGCCCTGGAGAAGACCTTCAGCGGCAATTTGCCGAGCTGGGCGGTAAGCGCCAAGTAAAGGGGCGTCGGGCGTTCCCCCTATCTCGCGCGAACCGGAAAAGGCCGATAGGTCGCTGTACCCCAGATCCTTAGCGATTTGCATAAGCATGGAAACGCAGCAGCCAAAACGATCGAGCACGCCCTTCGAGTACTTCCTCTACGTGGCGATTGTCGCGGAAACCGGCTTGGCGGCGCTCATCTACAAAGTAATCTTTCGCGATCCTGACATGGCGCACCTGCGCATCTACTTCGCGATCTTTTACTTTGCGTTCCTGGCTTGGGCCATCACGCAGCTCAATCTGCTGCATCGTGATCGCAACCCACCGGCGCCAGTCGAAGAGCAGGAGCAGATCGTAAACGAAAACACTCCTCCGGTCCTCGGACTTACTAGAGTGCAATTAGCGATTGTAATAGTGGTATTCGCTACGGCAGTAGCAACGTTTAGCTGCGCCCTGCGACTGTTGCGTTAGACCGCCGCTGGCTCGGGCGCCGGTGCAGGATTCCTCTTCAACAACCAGCTCACCCTGTCGGATGGCTGCGCGCCGTTCTTGATCCAATACGCGATCCGTTCGTGGTCCAGCTTCACTACCTGCGGCTGGCTCACAGGATTGTACAGGCCCACCACTTCCACCGAGCGGCTATTGCGAGCGCGCTCCTTGTCGATCACCACAACGCGGTACGACGGCTTTTTCTTGGCGCCAAAACGCGCCATGCGAATCATTAGCATGCTTCCTCCTACTGTAGCATCGGAAGCTTCAGTTTGCCCAGGCGCTTGCCCAAAAACCCGCCCCCGGTGATGCTTTTCATCATCTTACGGGCCTGCGCGTATTGCTTGAGGAGGGAATTCACTTCCTGGACGCTGGTGCCGCTACCCTTGGCGATCCGCCGCCGGCGAGCCCCATTGATGATCATGTGATTCGCGCGTTCTTTGGCCGTCATCGAGTCGATGATCGCCACGATGTGCGTGATCTCATTCTCATCCACCTTCACGTCCTTCAACTGCTTCATGGCCCCAATCTGTGGCATCATCCCCAGCAGCGATTCCAGCGGACCCAGCTTGCGGATCTGCCGCAATTGATCCCGGAAGTCCTCCAGCGTAAACTCGTTGTCGATGAGTTTGCGCTGCATCTCCTCGGCCTGCTTCTGATCGATGTTCTCTTCCACCTTTTCGATCAGCGACAGCACGTCGCCCATGCCTAAAATGCGCTGGGCAACGCGATCCGGGTGAAACGGCTCCAGCGCGTCGAACTTTTCGCCCACGCCTACGAATTTCAGCGGCTGATTGGTGATGGAGCGAATGGAAAGCGCCGCGCCGCCGCGCGCATCACCGTCCATCTTGGTGAGTATGACGCCCGTGATGCCCAGGCGCTTGTGAAACTCGTCGGCCGATTTCACGGCGTCCTGGCCCGTCATCGCATCGGCCACAAACAAAACTTCCGTGGGGTTGAATTCGTCTTTCAATTGCTGCAGCTCCAGCATCAATTGCTCGTCGATGTGCAGCCGTCCGGCCGTATCCACCAGCACCACGTCGCGACCGGTTTGCCGCGCTTCCCGCAGCGCCGAGCGCGTCAGTTCCAGCGGCTTGGTCTCTTCCGCCGTGCCATCATAAATCGGCAGTTTGATGTCGCGCGCGATCACACTCAACTGCTGCCGCGCCGCCGGGCGGTAGACGTCCACCGAAACCATGATCGGATTGTGCCCGTTCTTCGATAGCCAGCGTGCCAGCTTGCCCGTGGTGGTGGTTTTGCCCGATCCTTGCAGCCCGACGATCATGATCACCGTCGGCGGCTCGTTCGCCATTCGCAGCTTGGATTGATGGCTGCCCAGCGTCTTGATCAACTCATCGCGGACGATCTTCACCACCTGCTGAGCCGGTGAAAGCGCGGACAGCACTTCTTCGCCCTGCGCCTTTTCCTTGATCGCCTCGATGAACTGCTTCACCACGCGGAAATGGACGTCGGCTTCGAGCAGCGCCACGCGGATCTCGCGCAAGGCGGCCTCCATATTCTCGGCCGTCAATTTGCCTTCGCCGCGCAGATTTTTGAACACCCGCTGCAGCTTGTCGGATAGGTTATCAAACATGATTTACGTCGGAGGCGGAACGCCCTAGCGGAGCGTCTGCATTCATTATACGGCAGGCTTCAGACTCCTGCCGCGCGCCGCGATTCACCGGATATTTCTTACAATACGAGCTATTCCATCCAAGGGACAATGGAATCTCTAACTCCCGTCGACAAGGAGAACCAATGCCCGAAACTCCTGGCATCTCGCCAGCCATGCAAGTAATGAGTCTCCTCTGGCCAGGAGCGATGGCCGGACAGGCTATTTACGTTGCGGCAAAAACTGGGCATTGCCGACCTGGTTGCAACTGGGCCAAAAACGTCTAATGAATTGGCGTTGGCGACGAAAACCCACGGCCCGACGCTTTATCGTTTCCTGCGTGCCCTCACCAGCCTGGGTTTGTTCTCCGCCGATTCCGCCGGAGGCTTCCGGAATACGCAACTCAGCGACGCTCTTCGCACCGACCATCCTGAATCGATCCGCCCCTGGGCCTTAATGCTGGGTGCACCGTTCTTTTGGAAACCGATGGGAGAGCTGCATCAAGCAATTACCACGGGACAGCCTGCGTTCGACCAGGTTTACGGCGATTCCTTCTTCCGTTACTTGGCCGGTCATCCCGGCGACGCTGCAGTTTTCGATGGCGCCATGACGGCCGGTTCCTCGTCCGTGGTGACGCCACTCCTTGCGGCTTACGATTTCTCGCGGTTTACGCGCATCGTCGATATCGGAGGAGGTCACGGAGCCCTTCTGGAGGCCATTCTCACGGCAAATCCGAACTTGCAGGGTGTTCTGTATGATCTCCCGGGTGTCGTCGCCGGCGCCGACAGGTTGCGTACCGGGAACGTTGCCGGCCGCTGTGAAATACTTGGCGGAGACTTCTTCCAAGGCGTCCCGGCGAACGCGGATGCATATCTCCTCAAGGGCATAATCCATGACTGGGACGACAACGACGCCGTGAAGATCCTGAAGAACTGCCGGCGTTCTATCCATCCGGAGGGGAGGCTTCTGCTTCTCGAAACAGTCCTGAACCCATCGTCTGAGCCCGCGAAGGGCTTAATGGACATGCTGATGCTGACTTTGGTGGGAGGGCGAGAACGCACAGAGCCGGATTTCAGGGCACTCTTACAGCGCGCGGGCTTTTCACTCTCCCGCGTGATCCAAACGAGCGGGCCCGACATAATCGAAAGTCTTCCATCTCCATTCGATTGAACCTACCTTACGCACGGCAGCACCTTCAACGCGGTATAAGATCATCATGTCCTCGACGACGCAACTGCTTCTTCTCTCCGCTCTTTCCATCGGTCCGCTACTCGCGCAGCCCAGAACTTTCCCGCAGCCTCCGCCCGCGAAAGAGGTGACGATCACTGCAATACCGGGCATCATCGATGCCAGCGCGAAGTGGAAACTGGTCTGGCGGGGCGATTCGAACGCCGACGGCATCGTGGGCTTCAAAGACGGTCTGCTGTTCGCGCAGGAGCAGACCAATCACGTCAACATGCTCGACAAGAACGATAAGTTCTCCGTCTTCCTGACGAACGGCCACGGTCCCGGCGCGGTCACCATCGGCCCGAAAGGCACGATTATCGTCGACGAACGCACCTGTACCGATCCGGGCGGCCATATGGGCGGAAAACCGGCCGATTGCAATGAGCCCACCGGCGTGGCGGCCCTGACGCCCGAGCGCAAAGTTCTGGCGAATAGCTACATGGGTATGGGGCTCGGCCGCGTCAATGACCTGATCGCCGACAAGAAGGGCGGCGTCTATTTCACCACCAACACCGGAAGCGGCGTGTTCTACATCACTCCGAAGGGCGAAGTGATCGGCATCGGCGAAAAGATACGCAGCAACGGCATCAACCTCAGCCCCGATGAAAAGACGCTTTACGTCACGAACGGTCCGGTGATCATGGCCTACGATGTGCAGCCGGATGGCTCCGTCAAGAACCAGCGCGAATTCGGCAAGCTCGAAGGCGGCGGAAATGGCGACGGCATGGCGATCGATTCGAAGGGCCGCATCTTCGACACCGCCAACGGCGTGCAGGTGCTCAGTCCCGAAGGAAAATATCTAGGGCAGATTCCGACGCCGCGCACGGTGATCAGCGTGGCATTCTCCGGCCCCGGCAAGAAGACCCTGTATGCCGCGTGTATCGGCGCCCTGGATGCGAACGGTCAGGAGATCAAGACTCCCGACGGCGTGCGGAACACCGCCATGAGCATCTACAAAATTCAAATGCTGACGCAAGGATTCAAGGGTCGCGCAAAGTAGCCAAATCGGAGATACACTGTCACAGAGGAGATAGCAAATGGCGGACGATACCAACGATCCTAAAATCAACGAAGAGTCACGCGGACTTCCGCGTCGAGAATTTATTACATCGGTGGCGGCGGGTTTCGCTGTCGCAGGTTCGGCTTCGGCTGCATCGGTGGTTGAGACCGACGTCGAAATCAAAACGCCCGATGGCACCTGCGATGCCGCGTTCATTCATCCAGCCTCCGGTTCCCACGCTGGCGTTTTGCTTTGGACCGATGCATTCGGATTGCGGCCTTCGATGCGCGAAATGGGCAAGCGGCTTGCGGCTCAGGGATATTCGGTGCTGGTGCCCAATCCGTTTTATCGCATGGGCAAAGCTCCTTTCTGGACGGATGCCTCCAGCGTCGACTTCGGCAAGGAGAGGGGAAAGATCGGCCCGCTGATGGCGTCCGTGACCGCGGATGGCAACGCGGAGAAAGATGCGGTCGCTTACATCGCCTTCCTGGATGCTCAAAAACAGGTCAACACGAAGAAGAAGATCGGCACTCAGGGCTACTGCATGGGAGGCGCGTTGGTGCTGAGGACCGCCGCGACAGTGCCTGATCGCGTGGGAGCCGGCGGTTCCTTCCATGGCGGGGGGTTGGTCACCGACAAGCCTAACAGCCCGCATCTGCTGGCGCCTAAGATCAAGGCCAAAATGTATTTCGGTATCGCGATGAGCGACGACAAGCAGCAACCGGACGCCAAAGACAAGCTGAAGGAAGCGTTCATTGCAGCGGGCAATCCGGCCGAGATTGAAGTTTACTCCACCTGTTATCACGGCTGGTGCGTTCCGGATATGCCCAAACAGGCGGACGGCACGCCTACTTACGACAAAGCCGAGGCCGACCGCGCCTGGGGCAAGCTGACCGCCTTGTATAAAGGCGCACTCGCGTAGTCGTTCCCGCAGCGAATCCGTGGATTTTGACGTACTGGTCGTGGGCGCCGGACCGGCCGGCTGCGCGGTAGCGATCCGCGCGGCCACCCACGGGTTGCGCGTCGCACTGCTCGAAAAAGCGCACTTTCCGCGAGACTTACCCGGAGAAGCCCTCCATCCCGACATCGAGCGAGTATTTGATGAGTTGGGAGTCGCTGAGGCCATTTCGGAAGCCGCCTTCGTACGCTGTCCTGGATGGATGCGGGTGCGTTCAGGCGACCGTACGTTCGTACCTTTTGAAGGGCAATCCGGGCTTGGGTTTGGGTATCAGGCCTGGCGCGCGGAATTGGATTCCATTCTCCTGAATCGCGCGCGGCGTGCGGGCGTAACGGTGGTCCAACCTGCCAGCAGCGGCAAGATACTTCTGAGAGACGATCGCGTCTCCGGCCTCGAAGTGGGCGGCAAGACTTGGTTTTGCCGGAATCTCGTCGACGCCTCAGGCGCTAACCGGTGTCTTTCGCGAATTCTCCGGTTACGTGTCAGAGACTTTTCGCCGCGGCTGGTGGCCCGATACGCGTACTTTCGAGGCGATTGCGCTCTCGGGCTAATTCCTGAATTCCGCGAACATACTGGTGGCTGGACGTGGCTGGCGCGGGTCAGAAAAGATTGCTGCCAATGTGTTCAGCTTTCGCTGGGTGCCGATGCGGACGCTCCGGTTCCTCCCCCGCCCTTTGATTCTCCCGATGTCCGCTTTCGCGGCGCCGATGTCACCTGGCGCTTTGTGCCGGAATGTGCCGGACCTGGATACTTTCTGTGCGGCGACGCTGCGGCTGTGCTGGACCCGGCAGCATCCAGCGGAGTTGCTCGATCGTTGGCCAGCGGGCTGAAGGCCGCGGATTTGATGGTCCAAGTTGCAAGCAACGAAATGGGTTCACTCGCGGCAGCGGCGGTCTATCGCCAGTGGTACGCGAATCAGTTTGTCGAGCAGGCGCGGCAACTCGCATCGCGCTATGCCGAACTGGTGGAACCACCGCTTTGGCTGCAAGATTTGGAGTGCCTGTCGAATCTTCTTGCAAATGCCGAGAGCTCGGTTATAACATCATCCTGATAGGCTCCAACGACATAAGGAAAAGGGACCAACCATGGCAAAGAAGACACCGGCCAAGAAAAAAGCGGCCAAACGTGCGGCGAGTGCAAAGACCACGGGTGCGGATAAGAATTTGGCCGCGCTCACGAAAGCAGGCGTGATTCCGGCGGACTACCAGCTTTTCACGCCGGCTGAAAAGAAGGCCATTGAGTCGCTTTCGGCGAGCGAGGTGGCCGCCATTATCTCCACCAAGACCAAGATGGGGCCGGAGTTCTTTTCGAGACACGCCACGCACGGAATGTATTACTAGACCGCGACCGAAGGAAGCGGTACGAGCATCATCCCTAATAGTCAAATCATCAGGGCGAAAATCCGGCTGTTCGGCGGCCGCCTGGGACACACCGCCCACTCATTCTGGACCCATCCCCAATTCCCGCGGATCTATCGGGAGTACATCTACCAGAGCCATTCCATCATTCGTGCGAGTGTGCCGCTCATGCAGGCCGCAGAAAAGGCTTGCCAGCTTCCGGTGCACGCGGGCGATCCCGCGCTCCAGGGCTTTGGAAACTACTTGCGGCATCACATCCCGGAAGAGACGGGGCATCATGAATGGATCGTCAATGACGGCGTAGCGCTGGGTATGGATCGCCAAGCCATTCTCCAACGGCTTCCCAAGGAAAGCGCGACGCAGCTGGTAGGTGTTCAATATTACTGGATTCATCACTACAACCCCATCGCGCTAGCTGGCTTCATCGCCACCATGGAAGGCAATCCGCCGCCAGCCGAATTCTTCGAGGAAGTAGCGAAGCGAAACAATCTTTCTCTCAAATGCTTCAGTAGTTTTCTTTATCACGCTAAGATCGACCCGCAACATACGCGGGATCTGGACGCGGTGTTGGACGCGCTGCCGTTAACGCCGGCCCACCTCGAGCTGATCGGCATCAGTTCGCTGCGCACGATCGAAATGATGACCGGGATCATGGAAGATATTATTCAATCGGGATTGTCAGTTGCAGCGTCAGCGTGACGCGGTGATGATCCAGCGTCCAAAATCGCCTGTATCCAAACGGCGCACGTTGCGGAAACCCGCTGCGCGCAGCATTTTGGAATATTCCTTCAACGTATAGATCGCGCCGCGCGCGCTGGTGGCCAACACGGTGAGGGCGAACGCGGCGGCGTGCGATGGCGACACCCGGTCCGCGTTAGGCACCCACTCGATTAACGCGATGCGACCGGCGGGCTTCAGCGCGGCGCGCGCCTTCTGAAAAAGCCGGACATTGGCGGCTTCATCGAAATGGTGCGCGACATTGGCCGCCAGCACCAGGTCGTACGGGCCGCCGAAACCTGTTTCGAAAGCATCGCCGGGAATCGGATGGTAACGTCCGGCCACTCCAGCCTGGCGGGCGTTGTCGATCGCAATTTCCAAAACCTTGGGTGCGTCCAGGGCGAAGATCTGGGCCGCGGAATTTCGCTCCGCGATTGCGAGTCCGTACAAGCCATGGCCGGCGCCTAGATCCAGCACTTGAATCGGGCCGTCCGAATCCGGCGCAAGGGCCTCCGCCGCAAACTGTGCCGTCGCCTGAGCGAGCGGCGCCATCGAGCGGGCGTACTCCACCCAATCCAATTCCACGAAATTCGGGGCCGACGCGGTTCCCTGCTCCACCGTCCGCCGAAGACGACAGAACGCGGCCACGGTCGCGTCACTGGCGAAGAACTTCACCGCAGACCCAAAATATGCGGGCGAAGCCGTTGTTAAATAGAGCCGCGCGTTCAGCGTGAGGCTGTAGCGGGCGCCTTGCTTCGACAGATGCCCTTGCACTGTCAGGTAGTCGCACAATGCACGCAAACCGCGTTCGGAGGCGCCGGAGGCGGCGGACAACGCTCGAACGGTATTGGCGCCGCCGCCGATTCGCGTGAACAAGTCCATCTCAATCGCCGTTCGCAGTGCGAGGGTGCGCTCGAAAGCGCGGAACTCTTCGAGCAACCAGGTGGGATTCAGCGCGTTCATCCAACTAGCCGGCTGGCTGAAGCTAGCCTTCGGTCTTCGATCTTTAGCGTCCGCAACAAGCCAGCGAAGCGCGGATCGTCGCGCAGCTGGTCGAAGCTGGAAGTCCAGAGGAAGCTCAGCATAATCGGGTCGCGATGCTCGATGCTTTCGGCGGCCCAGCGAAAGGCCGCGTCACGATCGTCCAGTGCGGCGGCGATCAGGAAGGAATAGAACGCGCGCGATTCGCGGTTGTGCTCCAGTCCTAATTCGGCGATGACCTGGCGTGCCTCATCCACCCTGCCGGCCGCGGCGTAGGCAGCGCCCAAAGCGCCCAATGTCATGCCCCAGCGTCCGGCGGCTTGGACCAAGCGTTCGGCCAACTCGACAGCCTCGGCAATGCGGCCCTGGCGGATGCGGAACCGAACCAGAGTCCATAGTCCGCCCACAAAATTGGGATCCAACTGCGTAACACGGTCGATGACTTGCGCTTCTTCTTGCTCCCGATGCAAGCCCTCCAGAGCAAGCGCCAGGTTTGCGAGCACCGCCGGAGTTAAGGGGTCAATTGCCAGCGCCCGGTCCTGGCATTCAACGGCCTCTTCGAGACGGCCTAAAGGAAGGAGAAGGTAAATCGTTTTGCAATGGTAGGCCCACAGCGAATGCGGATTCAATTCCAGGGCGCGGTCGAAATGGTGTTCGGCTTTCGCCCAGTCGAAATCATGGAGGGCGTAGTAGGAGGCCAGGATATGATGGCCCTCGGAGTTGGCTGGATCCAGCCGCAACGCCTCGCGGGCGGCTTCTACGGACCGCTGCATGGCTTGGCGCGGGTCAGCCATGCCGACCACCATTTGGCCCCAGTGATCCAAGGCAATGCCGATGTGCGCGGCCGCGTATTCCGGGTCGATGGCGACGGCCCTTTCGAAATGCGCCAATGCCTTGGCCTGATCCGCCGGATCGAACCGAAGAAAATGATAGCGCCCCTGCAGCACCGCTTCGTAGGCGGCGAAGTTATTGGTCGGCGCTTTCACCAGCTTCTGCGTCGTCAGGCTGACCTTCAGCTCGTTCGCAATGGCGTTGGAGATCTCATCCTGAATGATGAAGACGTCAATCAGGTCGCGATCGAAGCGTTTGGACCAAAGCTGTGAGCCGTCGCGGCCGGAAATGAGCCGCGTATTGACGCGAATCCGGTTCCCCGCGGTGCGAACGCTGCCTTCCAGCACATGGTCTACTCCCAGCGCTTCGGCGATGCCGCGGATATCCTGTACCTTGTCTTTGAATGCGAACGTGGAAGTGCGCGCGATCACCTTCAAGCCGGAGACGCCGGAAAGCGCATTGATGATGTCTTCGGCCAGGCCTTCGCTGAAGTATTCGCTTTCGGCGCCCGCGCCGGTCATGACGAACGGAAGTACCGCGACCGAAGGTTCTTTGCGGGTCAGCGACGCGGTTGCTTTTTCGAGAACCGGCCGCAGTTCGCTCATGCTCTGGAAGCGTTCATCCGGGCTTTTGCGTAAACAGCGGAACACCAGGCGCGTCACCTCGAGAGAAGCTTCGAGCGGAGCGGGCTCGCTATCGCGGATCGCCGATAGCACCGCGTTCATAGTTTCCCCCGGGAACGGACGCCGGCCGCTGAGCAGCTCATAGAGGACCACGCCGAAGGAAAAAATATCGGAGCGTGTATCCACCATTTGGCCCGCCGCTTGTTCCGGCGACATATAGGCGGGCGTGCCACTCATGTTGCTGACCGTAAACTGCACCGTTTCTACTTCGTTCGCTGAACCGGACCCGTCGGAGACCGCATAGGGAGCTGTGGCGAGGACCGCCTCCCTCCGTTCTCGCGTGGGCGCCGAGGCCAGCCGGGCCACGCCGAAATCGAGTAGCTTCAGCCGGTCGCCCGTGACCAACATATTGGCTGGCTTCAGATCGCAATGGACAATGCCGCGCGCGTGGGCCGCATCCAGAGCCGCTGCGATCTGCGCCGCAAATTGCATCGCCGTGGCTTCGGGTTGTGGGCCCTTCAGAGGAACGCCATCCACGTATTCCATCACCAGGTAATTCGGGCCGACGTCGTAAATAGTGCAGATGTTGGGATGATTGAGCGCGGCGATGGCCCGGACCTCGCGGTCGAAGCGCTCAATAAACTGCTCGGCCACCACTTTGATGGCGACATCGCGTCCCATGCGCGTGTCGGTAGCGCGGTAGACCTCGCCCATGCCACCTTTGCCGATGGATGCCACCAGCCGGTACGGCCCGAGTCGGTCGCCTGGAACCAGCATCGGAGACCAGTGTAGCGCGCGGGCCACGATCGGTAGCGGGCGTGCCTGAACACAACGACTAGGCGCAGGAAATGTCCGGCAGGGCCGCGGTTCCAAAAGAGGCGCTGGCCGCGCGGGAGGCTTCGCGAGTGGCGAACACTCCTGTCCGCGGCACACCGATTCATCGGGGCGTGCGTCGAGATGAGTCTCGGCACTGCAGGCTGCGAGCCTGCGGCACGGGCGCCGCCGTTTGCTTCTCTGCTGCTGTCACCACTGCGATCGGCGTCGAGCGGGCTAGGGGGCGGTGCGGCGGGAGAGAACGGCGTTGAGGTGGGCGAGGGTGTGGCTTTGGATCTGGCGATGGGCTTCGTCTCCGCTGCAGAGTTCAGCGATGGGGCGCATCTCGCGTGAAATCCAGGAGGCCTCGGGCGGAAGGCTGGCGGCGCGGAGTTGCTCGTGGGCCTGCTCAACGTTGTCCACGAAATGCAGGTGGTCGGTGCGGGGGAGGACCACCATTTGCTTGGGCCCGGGAGTGCGGCTGTAGAGCTCGTGCATGCCGGCGATAGGCGTGAGGACGTCGTCCTCGGCGACGATGTAGAGGGTGGCCGGCGGGCGCAGCCAGTTGAAACTGAGGGTGGCGGGGATAATTCCCGGCTTGGGGTTGGACGCTCCGCCGGGGGCGAGCGCGACCACAGCCTGGATGCGAGTGTCGGTTTCGGGCAAGGCTAAGGCGGTCCAGCCGCCGAAGCTGTGGCCGACGATGGCAATGCGATCGGGATCGGGTCGGGCGGTACACGGAATCGCGCCGGCGAGCATGTAGTCGAGCAGGAAGCGGGCGTCGGGAACGCGGTTGGCGATGAAGGCTTCGACATTGCCGGCGATCTCCGGGGCGACGACTTCGGAATGATCGAGGGCCGCGACCAGGTAGCCTTGACTCGCGAGGTGCGTGGTGAGGTAGGTGGCGGCGCTGCGGTTGCCGCGGCTGTGGTGAGAGTAGAGGACGAGCGGCCACGCGCCGGGCTCGTCGGGGCACCAGATATCGCAGGGGAAGAGACGGTCGCGGGCCGGGTCGCGGGCTTCGAAGGTGTGGGTGCGGACGGCGAACGGTCCGGGGGCGGACAGTGCGGAGGCGGGGCTATTCATAAGCACCTGATGCCAGTCTAATGGAGGGCCGCGAGTCCCGGCTTCAGGGACGTTTTGCGGGTAACGTAATTAGCGTTCGGCAGGCAGCGGCATCCGGGCGCAGCAGTGATAGATTGCCGCGATGAAGTTCGCGGCGCTGCGGAATCCGAAGGACAGTGGCTGATCGATTTGATCTTGTTGTTCATCCGGCTGCTCGATCGCGAACACAATGACGCGCGCCGAACGCGACAAGCTCATGGCTACCTGCCTCATTCGATACTCAGTTGGTCGGCTCCTTCTAGAGCGATGCGATGGTTTGTTTCCGCGGCTCGCCCTGTGCTGCGTTCGACACGGCCTCCCACGTCTCCCACGTGCCCAGTCGAGCGGAACGGCGGTTTGGGGCCTGCGTCATGGATGGAGATTAGTAACAAGAAACGCGCAAGGCGCAGCCAATCCGAGCACTGCCGTGTTGGCCTTCATCAGATTTGCCTGCCGACTTTTCGGCACTGATCTCGCATTCTCACCAAAGGCTAGCGACCATCCATCCACGGAAATTACTGTGGTACTAGCAAGTGATATCATTCGCCTGCAGGCAAGCGCCGGGTGAGCGGAGTAAAAGCGTCAGTGGCTTCCACCGCCTTTGTAGAGCCTGCGAAAAGTACTGAACTCAGCATCCTGGGAGAATCGGATGAAACTCGTATCCCTCACATTTTTGCTACTTCCTGCTTTATACGCTCAGCAAAAGGATTGGGCCTTTTATGGTGGAGACGCGGGCGGCCAGCGCTACAGCACACTCGCGCAGATCAACGTACACACCGTTGCAAAGCTGAAACCCGCTTGGCAATACGGAGTGGGTGGCGGCGTCGATTTCAGCAATGCGGCAGCACGGGCAGAAACTGGTTCCGAAGCAGTGCCCTTGGTGGTAAACGGAGTCCTGTTTCTCCCCACCAGGCAGAAAACCATTGTTGCGCTTGAACCCGAGACGGGAAAAGAAGTCTGGAAATACGAACTCGGGCAAGTCAGCGCTCCGCTGCGAGGAGTGGCCTACTGGCGAGGCGATCCCACACATCCAGCACAGATTCTGGCCGGAACTATGGACGGCCGCCTACTTGCGATCAATGCAAAGACAGGCAAGCTGGTTCCTGGTTTTGGCAACGAAGGTGCCGTCGATCTGCGTGTCGGTGTCGCCGACAAGTATCCCAAGTCGCCGTATCACATGGGATCGCCAGGCACCATTTTTCGCAACCTGATCGTCACGGGAGCGCAAGGTAAGGAAGACGATCCAGGAGGACCCGACATGGACGTGCGCGCGTGGGACCTGCGGAATGGCAAATTGGTCTGGACGTTTCATACCATCCCGCACCCGGGCGAGGCCGGCTATGAGACCTGGCCCAAGGACTACTGGATGAACGCGGGATCGCCTGCCTATTGGGGCGCCGCGACGGTGGACGAAAAGCGCGGGCTGATCTTCTTGCCCATCGGTCAACCCGCTGCACAATACTATGGTGGCGCACGGCCGGGCCAGAATCTCTATTCGTCGTCGATCGTTGCGCTAGATGCGATGACCGGCAAAATGCGCTGGTCGTTTCAACTGACCCATCACGATCTTTGGGACTACGATGCCGAAGCAGCGCCGGCATTGATGGATATCGTGCGCGATGGGAAAAAGATACCCGTGGTCGTGGCCGTCTCCAAGCCGGGTCTGATGTTCTTTCTTGATCGCGAAACAGGAAAATCGATCTATCCGATCGAGGAACGCATGGTGCCGCAGAGCGATGTCCCCGGAGAGCAGTCGTGGCCCACTCAGCCGTTCCCGCTGAAGCCGCCGCCCTTGGCAAAGCAGAGTATGACGCCCGAGGAGGTCTTCACCGGAGAACCGGAGCACGAAGCATTCTGCCGCGATCTAGTGGAGAAAATCGGCGGCATTCATAATCTGGGTTCCTACACACCGTACAGCGCCAAGGAATTCCGCATCATTTTCCCGGGCCAGCAAGGCGGACCCAACTATGGCGGCGTCGCTGTCGATCCCAAGCGCGATTACGTCATTTTGAACGTGCGCAACGTTGCGGGTATGGGGCGCATGGATAAATCGAAAGAAGGCGACCCGGTTTTGTACCGGAGGTATAGCCCGTTGGGTCCCGGATCAGCGAACGCGCGCTTTTGGAATCCGAAGAAAGAACTGCCGTGCCAACAGCCGCCCTGGGCCGAACTGATGGCAGTGAACGGCGACAGCGGGGATATTGCTTGGCGCGTGCCGCTGGGCATAACGGACGAACTGGAGGCCATCGGCATCCACAACACCGGGGCGTTCGGGCAAGGCGGCCCGATGGTCACCGCCGGAGGGGTGGTGTTTATCGGTGGTACCAGGGACAATCGCTTCCGTGCGTTTGAAACAAGTTCCGGGAAGATGTTGTGGGAGACCAAACTGGATTCCCAAGGTCACACCATGCCCGTGACCTACATGGGACACAATGGCAAACAATATGTAGTAATCGTTACTTCCGGTGCGAACGCGTTCGCGCTCGAAACCAAATAGGCGAAACCTGCCCGCTCTATCGAACTGGTGCGGCCGGCGCAATTTTCTTCCGATACTCTGGGTAAAGCGTCTCGGGTTTTCCGATGGCGGCGTCGCGCGGGACGCCGTACTTCTTGGTCATCTCATCGACGAAGGGATTCTTCTCGGGCAAGTAATGCGGCGCGGTTGGCCCAACACTTCCTTCATAGGCGGTGACACACGGCGGCCCGATGGGAGGCTGAGGCGTCGCGCTCAGTTGAAAGCTTCTCGACAAGATCCAAGGCTCGGCCAGGTAGATGGGATCTTCGATAATCTCGAGAATCGTCAAAAGATCGCCGTGGCGGTAAAAGCGCATCGTCGTCGACGCCTCATCGCTCGAGGGCGCGCCGGTCTTTCGGAGGAACCCTGCCTTCATGTGAGTGGTGTAGGTGACGAGTGTGTTGCCTTCCCACGTGCCAGTGGTGAACCCGGAGCGTGTGTGCAGGGCATATTCTGACGGGTGAGGCCGTCCGTCCATCCAAATCGTAAGCGGCGCGCGATCCTCCCACCCGCCGATGGTATAGGAAATCACGTTTCCTTTGAGCGGATCGGTTTCGCTCGAGATCCTCAAACCAAATGGTCCCTGGACCAGATAAAAGACCGGCCATCCTTGGCATTGGTGTTCCACCATCTCGAGTTGTGACTCGGAATAGCTCAGCGCTCGAATCCGTCCTTCCTCGCTTAACGGGATTCCCGTGAAGTCCACCGGCAAACCATCACCGGTAAGAAACTCATGGTTTCTTGGCGTCCAGGAGCCCGTCAGCTCCACCTGTGCGAGCGCGGTCCGGCCGGCCAGCAAGCATAGGAACGCAGCGCCGAAGATCGTAAACGTGGAGCGGATCATTTTGCAGTGCACGGCGTTGGATCCCATTTCGAACCGTCCGCCTCCCTCTTGAATTGCGAACTCGTTGTAAAGGGCTGTCTGAGGTACTGCGGATCGTCGACAATCGCGGTCACCAGCAGCACTTGGCCGCCGCCGGGGATCGGCGCGATGTCGAAATATTCCGTAACGGCAGCGTTCTCGCTATAAGGAACGCCATTCTTTCGCAGATATCCGGGCCGCAGATTCGTTGTGGCTATCTTCAGCGAAGCCGGTTTTTCCCACTGTGCGGTTGAATAACCTTGCCAGGTCCGCTCACCCGGCGACGATGCTGTTTGAAGTGATGAATTGAAGTGCAAGAGCCGCGTCTGCATGCCGGAATCGCTTTCGATGCGAAGCGTATTGTCGTCTTGCCAAGTAATGTGAAACCGCGCAGCCAGCCGCATGATGGCACCGGCGCCATACGACTTGCATTGATTGCCCGACGCTTCGTCGGCTGCTGGGTCCCATGCGTCCGCGACCTTGCGAGCCTCTTGAGTCATCGGCACGGGTTGGTAATCGCCTTTGCGCGGCGTGATCATCCGGAAACGCCAGTCTTCGGTCACGAAGGCGACCCAATAACCGGTGATGTCGATAGGCGCGGAAGCTTTTGCGGTAGTTGCGGCGGCCGCTGGCGCGGTGACGTTCTGGCCGGCCGCTGGCCGCTGCGCGCTGACGAATAGCAGCGTCACCAGTGTCACGATGAAGAAAACTCTCATTGCGCTTTCTCGCTGATGCTGCGGCCCATGGTTCGATAAATGGCTTCGACGAAATCGTTCGTGGTCCACGAGCCTGTGTCGGACCCGTACCGCCGCGTATAGCCCCGGGCCGGCGAGGCTGCTTTGACTTGTTCCAACGTAAGACCCTGCTTCATCAGATCGCGGATGCGATCGCGAATGATGGTCACCATGTCGCGGTAATCCACCACGTCGAGTTGATCGCAGAGGCGGCCGTGGCCGGGAACGACGAGCGTGCCCTCCTCGCGCGATACGATCGGCACGGATGGAATGGCCGTATCCACGAGTTTCTGCAAGGCTGCGATCTCGCCCTGAATGGTTCCGCCCTTGGCGACGTCGATTACCGGGAATCGCCTGGTGTCAAAAACATCGCCGGCCATGACAACATCCGAACGTCGAAAGAAGACAATGGCATCGCCATCGGTGTGCGCAGCCGGCTGATGGAAGACTTCAATACCCTCGCCATTGAGGTACATGTACTTGCGTGGTTGATTGAACGTTTCGGTTGGCCACGCGTCAACTGGATAAGGGGAAGGCTGCCCGCTGGGTCCGCTCATTCTGGTCAACACTTGTTCCGCGGAAAGTATCGACGCTCCACCTCCCAGGAAGTTGGTGGCGAGACCGGCCCCGCCGTTTCCCGTGAATAGTGTCTGCCCGGCTTTCGCGACTTTGAGGTTGCCGCCCACGTGGTCCGGATCGGCGCTGGTATTGATCAGGTAACGGATGGGTTGTGGCGTGATCTTCTTGATGGCGGCGATCACCGCTTCGGCGCTCGAAACGGAACCCGCGTCGACAACCACCACGCCATCCACTCCCACTTGAAAGCCGACGTTCCCGCCGGCGCCCGCAATCATATAGAAGTTCGGCCGCAGTTGAAGCACTTCAAGATTCGTGCCTGGAGCTGGCTGTTGTGCCAGCAAGCCAGTGACAGCCACTAAGGCTGCGGCCACAATCGCGCGCAATCCGCTGAAAGGGGGCATGGGTCTTCGAACAATTCTACTCCCGTGGCAGCGAGCGCGGTCCGTGGTATGAAACTGCGCACGGTGGCGTGGCGGGTTGGTGCATCACCGCCAATCCTATTCCGATCTAACGTCGTGCCCGGGGAAATGGCCTTGAACAAGTCATGCCGGGTGGCCGGTAATCCCTCCGTGACCGCTGATAGAAGGCCAGCGAGTTATTCGAGGACGATACCCGACATGAGTAGGGAGTCACATCTACGACTTGCGACTGATCGGCCAACTGAAACTCCCCACAAACAGACTTCCGGCCCGCATCGATTCGCGCACATCCACGGATCGGGCATTACACGTCCACGTGATTATGTGATAGCGCTGTCCCGCGTGACTTATTGGGTTCTACCGGTCCGTCAGCGAGAGGGTCAGGGAATAATTACTTCCCGCCAGAGCGTAGGTAGGGAGAATGATCCTAGTCCGATTGGAGTTTGTTTTCACATTCTCCCTGGTCTGGGGATTGGAGGACCCTGCTTCCCATGGTTCGGAATTGATGCTGTCGAAACAAAACTGCGAAAACGGATTCCCCGCAACGCACTACCTTGCCAACGGTAATGAGTTGGAGCGGGATCCGCCGCTCCAAGAGTGGCGGCCACTGAATCCGCACTTCTAGTTTCGAGCCCACGCGGAGCTGATGCCGAGAGCTGACCAGTATGCCTGCGCTGCTCATATCCACAGCTTCGCCTTCGCCCGTCAGTGCCGACCCGTCAAGAGTACGATAGCTGACGGGCGTTCGTAATGGATAACGCACCTTCGACCGGCGTTCCATCGAGATGACTTTATTCGAAGCCCGCATTTGATAATGCTCCCGTGAGATCAAGAGGCACCTCTTGTAGGAAACCAACCAGAGTTGTTGGTGAATCGCGGTGTGATCGCGTATCATCAGATGGCAACTGCACTCGCCTTGCTTCCCGCAATCGTTCTGGTGCATCCAGTGCCTCGCCTATCCGGCGAACCAGTTGCGCGGGCACGACTGGCTTCGCCACGTACTCATAGCGCGCGGGACAGGCAAGTCCGTCGCCTGTCATAAGCAGAATTGGAAGTTTTGAGTCCAGTTGCAGAACGCGATCCGCTAGATCCGCGCCGTTCATGTTCGGCATTCTCAAGTCAGTGAGCAGCAACGCAAGCGTGGCTCGGTGTGTCAGATAAACGCGTAGGCCGTCCTCGCCGTCAATTGCCGTGAGCACGTTGTACCCAGCGCTTTCAAGCAGCAGTCTCGTGAGTGTGCGAACGTTGCAGTCGTCATCGACGAGCAGGATTGTTTGGCGTTCCATATGCATCTCCCAGTTGGGCTCTCATCTCAGCGGAGCGACGGCAGCAGCCACGTTGTTGGTAGCTTGCCAGCTCTCCATCCAGACCGGCGGCGCTGTATTTCTTGCGAGCAAAGTCGAGACCACACGCTGCGGATGACCGAGGTCATGCCACTCTATGTCCCCAAGGCGCAGCGTGAGCAGCCTGTCAGCGCCCGGCGCCAACACGTGCCGCGAAAAGTCCGAGGGGGACAGCAAATCGTAAACAGAGTCCGGAATGCGTGTTTCACTTTCGCAGTCTGAATCTCCCAGGTTCGATTGAAGAAACTTCAATAGGTCGGGAACTGCAGACCTCGCCATTTGCATGAAGGCGTCGACGTGCCCCACCATAACGAAGGTGTTCCAAAGCGCACCGTTTTGGAGCAATCGTTCAGCGGCCGGAAGCAGCGGCTTCTCGTGAAACGCTTGAACCCGGAACAGCGTTTCGTGTATCGCAGCGCCGACTTCGATCCAGCCATATTCGACCTCCGGCGCGTTCGGCTGTGCGCCGAACAGCACAACGGAGTTGGTCCTCGTTGCAGCGATCTCAAATGCGGACTCCAAAGCGAGCGTAAACGCGTCTTCATCGGAATAGTAGTGATCGCACGGAAGGATCGCGACGCACGCATCGCGGTTAGCGCGTGCTACATGCGCAAGGCTGTAAAGGATCGGCGGAGCGGTGCCCCGACTGAGGGGCTGAACCACCCTGTGACACACGGTGTGGGCGAGATCCGGAAGATAGTAGTCCTCATGTTCACGGGTGACGGCAAAAAGCGTCTGCTCGGAGGGGATGGTTCGCTGAGCCCGCCGCCTCGCCTGCTCCAAGAGCGTGCTATCGCCGAGTAGAGGACAAAACTGTTTGGGCCGGTCGTCGCCGCAGATCAATTTTGTCAGGGGCCGGAGGCGCACGCCGTCTCCACCGGCCAGGATGACGCCCCAGCGTCTGTTGCGCGTGGAAGGCCTTCTAGGCGGCGTGGCGGGCAGCATTAGTATCGCTCCCGCCTCTCCTCGCCGCATCATCACGGCATCCTCCGATTCCCCGTATACAGGGTGTCGTGCCGCAATCTGTTCAACCGGCATGTTTCATCCTATTCGCCACTTTCATGGCGGCCTCCTTCGGCGCTTCCGTTCCTTTTACCATCCATGGGTTACCTTGCTTGTCCCGAATAAATGGATCTTCTGCTCGCTGATTCTGGAGATCGCAGACCGCCTTCATCGTCTTGAGTAGATCCTTAGAAATGCCGTCCGCATCAGCCCGAAGCGCGATGTCATCGAGTGAAAGACTGCCCTTCAGGGCGCCGTCCTCATCGACCACAAGCAACCGATGCAACTGCCGCTCGGCCATGGTTTTCAGCGCCTGGCGGACATCGTCATTCGGCGCGCAAAGCGCGAGATCCTTGCTCATGACCTCGCCCACCAGCAGATCAGCAGCATTTCGGTTGCTCGTTCCGAGCGCGATCAACAAGTCGCGATCCGTAACCATCCCAACCACACGCTGGCCGTCTTCAACAATTGGAAGGGAGCCGCAGTTTCTGGTCCACATGATTTCCGTGGCCGCCGCAGCATTCGTTCCTGGGTTATAGAACGACACGTCTTTCGTCATAATTTCCTGAAATCGCACAGATTCTCTCCCTCTCTTCCGACTACTTGGTTCTTGCACCCGTCGATCCGACGGCCGCGTGTACAGCGGTCCGGGCGTTCCTGTGAGGGACAAATTTGCGGCGATCATTCAAGTCGCAGTCGAAAACAAGAAACTGCTCTCCCTTAACTTCGACAACTACAAAGCGATCATCTTGCGCAGGACCCACTACCTCAAAGATCTCCCCGGCCTGGATGGTCACTGCGACCTGACGGTTGTCCCTGAAGGCAAGGACCATAATGGGGAGGTTGAGACGAAAGCGCGCTTTGGTCTCCCGCAGTTGGGGCGCGGCAGGCACCAGTGGTATCGCTCCCGCCTCTCGCCGCATTATCACGGCATCCTCCGATTCCCCGTATACAGGGTCTCGTTCCTCAATCTGTTCAACCGGCATGTTTCATCCTGTTCGCCACTTTCGTGGCGGCCTCCTTCGGCGCTTCCGTTCCTTTTACCATCAATGGGTTACCTTGCTCGTCCCGAATAAACGGATCTTCTGCGGGAACTTTGGCAACAGCGCACTCCGGCGCGATGCCAACCTGTTGCAGAGTTAAATCACCATCCGTCATGTCAGCCCGTGTAAGTGCGCTTTTCAACGTTTCTCTCGACCGGGAAGCTCCCTGTGAGTGACAAGGGCACGCGCAGTACTTTTGGTACAGTAGCGGAAATTCATGACAGCCACGTTCACACGAGACGCAGAGCAATTTCGGGTTTCCTCTGCCGATTCGCACTCCCCAGGCTAGCTTTGCTTGACGGGGCACAATCGACAGGTCCAAAGTACCCGAGAGTCTCCCTTAAAGGAACTGTAAGTAGTAACAGGGTGTGTGAAGTGAGCGTTTATTCCATCCCGCTGAAGGTGCTGCCGAAGAAAGTGCAAAAAGCCTGACGCGGATAGATAGGCTCACTTGAACGGCGAGCATGGCCTCGGCGTCAGATTAACCTTTGTTCGATTGCGTGTTTCGTCAATTCGGAGGTGCTTCGTAAACCAAGCTTTCTCTTGATATTCTCGCGATGAAAGGAGACCGTTCTAGTGGAGATGTTCAGAACATGGGCGATCTCTTTTGCGGCATGGCCTTCGGCGATCAGTTGGAGAACTTCTCGCTCCCTTGTACTGAGGCGGAGAGCGGCCGCGGCCTGGGTGGGATCCCTAAACCGGTCCAGGTCTTCGCCGGAGAGACTCGGTGTGATATAGATGCGGCCCTTCAGCACGCTATCTACAGCCTCCAGAAGCTCCCTGCGCGCGGCGGATTTCAGGACGTATCCAGTACCTCCCGCGTCTAGCGCCGCCTCCAGGTACGCAGGATTGACGTGCATCGTGACGAATAGCAGCTTAGTTTCTGGCAAACTCTTCTTGATTTGGACTGCGGCATCGACGCCGTTTAAGAGCGGCATGGTGATGTCCAACACGATCAATTCGGGTTTCAAGCGAAGTGCCGCTTCTAGCAACGCGCGCCCGTCCGCCGCAGTCCCGACGATTTCGTGGTGAGGTTCGAGAACCGTGCGAATGCCCTCCAGCGTGAGCAAGTGGTCGTCGGCGAGTAGAATCCGAGCCCGTTTCATAGGTTGCCATCGGGCAAGGGAACCGTTAGCGCAACCCGAGTGCCACGGCCCGCTTGTGACGCGACGGAAAGTTTCCCATTGACCATACGCACGCGTTCCTCCATGCCGATCAGTCCGAGCCCGCCGCGGCCCTTGACGCGCTCAATGTCGAAACCCACGCCGTCGTCTTCGATCGACAAACTCACGGTCCCCTCTCCAGAGGTGAGCGCGACCGAGATGTGCTTGGCAGTTGAATGTTTGGCTGCATTCTCCAAAGCCTCTTGAGTGACGCGGTACAAGCAGGCGGCAACCTCACGGGGCATGGAGCCCGGCAGACCACCGTTCGTAAATTCAACAATTGGGCTCCGCCTCGCGGAGAACTCTTTGCATAGAGCCCGAAGAGCGGACACGAGGCCCAAATCATCCAGGACAGAAGGGTGCAACTCATAAGCGAGGTGACGGGCCTCCTCCGACGTCTTGACCACGCGGGCTTCCAGCACTCTAAGACGACGCAGTCGTTCTTTCGGAGGAGGCGGAGGGTGTGCCGCCAGTTCAGCGATATCGATGGCCAAGGAAGCCAGTTGCTGGCAGATCGTGTCGTGCAACTCGCGCGACACCCTCCGCCGCTCCTCTTCCTGGGCCGTCATGAGACCGGCCGCCAGAGCTTGGACCTCCTGTGCATGCGCGCGTTCTGCCTGCTCCAGCCGCTTCCGTACGGTGATATCGTTTACGAAGGCGACGGCAAGCTTCCCCGCAGTCGTTTCGATGGCACTCAGGCTTACTTCGAGCGGAAAGGTTGTGCCGTCCTTTCGAAGACCTTCGAGATCGAGGCCGCGCCCCATGGGCCGATTTTGTGGGTTGGCGAAGTACCCTTTGTGGTGCACGGCGTGCTTCGCCCGAAAGCCGTCTGGAATCAGAATTTCGATCGCTTGTCCTAGTAACTCGTCTCTGGTGTACCCAAACATCGTCTGCGTATTACCATTGACGAGCACAATCTTTCCGTTCGGGCTCATAGCGACGACGGACTGAGTGGAGGAATCCAGCAGACTACGAATGGTGGATTCGCTTGTCCTGATGGCGATTTCGGCGAGCTTGCGATCCGTGATATTCGTGTGCGTGATCACTGCGCCAGTCTTCGTTCCTTTGAGGGGCGACACGTTCATAAGGAACCAGCGCCGCTCAGTCAAGGAATGACACGAGTATTCAAATTGGAAGGAACTGCGATGACCGGCAATCACGGCCTCGATGCCGTCCACGGCTGCTTGAGCATCGGAGTCTCCCTCGCTTGCCGCTCGTTTACAGATCTGCAGATAGTTCGCGCCTGGCGCAACTGCTGTTAGTGGATAGGCACGGTTGTCCCGCGCGAAACGGTTCCAGGCCTCATTGGTCATTAGAATCGTCCCTTCTGAACCGATTACAGCAACACTGTCCGATAAGGAGTTGAGGATCGAATCCCGGAGATGCTCCGCTGTCCGAAGGCCTGTAATGTCGGCACCGGCGGTCACCGATCCGCGCACTCGACCCTCCGCATCGAAGAGAGGCGCAGCAAACAACAGCAAGCTGGCGGTACGGCCGTCCGGGAACAGGAGGTCAACCTCCTGATCGATCACGGGCCTGCCAGTGGCCGCAGCCACTTGTGCCGGCAATTCCTCGGGCCGCATCTCGCGGCCCTTATGGAACACCTTGTAGGAGACCGATGCTTCCTCAGGCAAGGCGCTGGCCGAAATGTTGCCGCCAGATGGAACCTGCATAGCCATCTGGTCCGCGTAGACGTTGCCGGTGACGTGGCGGCACTGCGAATCGTGCGCGATCCATATGGGGATAGGAGCTTCATCTAGGATGGCCTGCAACTCGGCGGTACGCTCGGCGACCAGGTGTCCCAGATTTTCATTCAGCCTGCGAAGCTCCTCGGCACGCTCCTTACGCTCCGTGATGTCCTGGACCGTCCCGTGCAATCCGATCACTTGCCCGAGTGCGTCGCGGTCGGCCAGTCCGCGAACCACTACCCACCGGACAGCGCCGTCCGGCCGCAGGATCTCCATGTCAAAATCATACGGCTGTCCCGTGTCCAGAGCTCGTTTTACTAGAACCGCCAACTCCGGCATGGCGTTGGGACTAATGATCGCTGGGTGATCGGCGAACGATGGCGCGGGCAGCCTCGGGTCGTGGCCGAAGATTCGGTGCAATTCCGGCGACCAGGTGACGGTGTCGGTTTTCGGGTCCCACTTCCAACTGCCTACGTTGGCGATAGCCTGCGCCTCCTCCAGTTCCCGATCTCTTTCTCGCAGTGCTTCCTCAGTCCGCCTGCGTGCGGTGATGTCTTGCGTCGTACCTCGCAGCATCACGATCCTGCCGCTGGCGTCGCGAACCGCTTCCCCACGTGCCTTGAGCCATCTCTGGCTGCCGTCCGCGTGGTGAAACTCAAGGTCGAGTTCGAAAGGCATTCCGGCTTCAAGCAGGCGATCCATGGCGGCAACCACCCGCGTCCAGCTCTCCGCTGTGAAGATCCGCGATTGTTCCTCATGGCTCAGTGGCGACCGCGCGGGATCCACGCCGAGAATACGATAAGTCTCGTCGGACCAGATTCGAGTGTTCGTGTCCGGAATGAACTGCCAACTGCCCACCTGGCCGACACGCTGCGCTTCCCTGAGTTCCGCTTCGCTCCGCCGTAATGCCGCTTGCGCTCTTTTGCTGCCGCTGATATCTCGGGCAATCGCGCATGCGCCCGCAATGTGCCCATCTGCGTCCCTGACCGGAGAAATCGTCAGAGACACCGGGATGTGCCGCCCGTCTTTGTGAACCCGCTCACTCTCAAAGGTTGGGACCGTCTCCCCTCGGTAGACTCTCTCGAGGACACTGAAGGCTTCGTCGGTACATTCGGAAGGAACCAGCATCGCTATTGAGCGGCCAATGACTTCGTTGGCGGAATATCCAAAGAGCCTCTCGGCGCCCGGGTTCCAGCTCTCGATCATTCTGTCCCGGTTCGTACTCAGGATGGCGTCGTCGGTGGAGTTCACAATAAAAGCTAGGTACGCACTCAGTTCTTCATGTTTCATACACTCTCACCAGCATTGGGCGATCTCTTCCAGCCCTGCGCGAGCATATTCGGTCAATTTGTTTTGCGGTTGGGATCAAAAACCGGGTCAAGCGAGGGCTACCCACTAAGGATATCCCATCCGGTCGCGCCGATGACGAGTTTGCCGATAGATCTTACTTAGGTTGGCTGAATAACGGACAGTCCGTCGATCACTGCGATCAGTCGGCTTCTTGCCGGTAATTTGGGCGGCAGTCACTTGGACGTAAAACGGCCATGTCGTGCATTCGGTTGCCGAGGGATTCCGTCTAATTCGTCGGCCACTCGAAGGAATCCCCTGATCGGCAGCGTCGTGTCCATGCCCGAGCACTAGCAAATGGCCGCTTGAGTATGAGTCGGAACACAGGTTATATACTCGATGTTTATCAGCATTGGATTTCGTATTGAACTAGAATCCGATTCGACAGGACTGGCACATGCCTAGAACGATCTTGCAGAGAACGATGCTCGGGAGCCTTTTCGTTTTCGCCTCATTACTCCCTGCCCCACACGCGCAGGCGCAGGAGACGAAACCGGATTCGGACGCCGTCAAGGCTTTGATCGAAAAAACGCGCAGGGCCGGCGGCCCGATGTGGAGCGAAGAGGTTCACTTTTTCTGCGAGGCGCCCCGGCCCAATCGTCCGGACGATCCAGTCATCGCGCCCACCAAGATCTTCGACAACCTATACGTGATCGGCAACTCGGGAACAGCGGCCTACGTGGTACAGACTTCGGTTGGACTACTGATGATCGATTCTCTTGGCGCGAACCAAGTGGAGACGCAGCTCCTGCCCGGCTTTCAGGCGCTGGGCCTGGATCCGGCGCAGGTCAAAGTGATCCTCATCGGCCACGGCCACGCGGATCATTTCGGCGGATCGCCCTACATGCAGGAACATTTCGGGTCGAAAGTGTACATCTCAGCGGCGGATTGGGACATGATGGAACACCCCTCGGCGACCGCCCAGCTCAAAGGTCCACCGCCGGTGCTGCCGAAGCATGATCAGGTGGTGACGGAAGGTCAGCCGGTGGTGCTGGGAGATCTCAAGGTGACGCCGGTCGCGATACCGGGTCACACGCCGGGCTCCATGGGCTACATTTTTCCGGTGAAGGACGGCGGAAAGACGCGGATGGCGGCGATTTACGCCGGAACCATCCTGACGCCCAACATCATTTCCGATCAGGGTCTGGAAACCTACCTGCAATCGGTGAAGCACTTCCAGGAGGAAACAAAAAAGGCCAAGGTGGAAGTGGAAATTCAGAACCATCCTCTTATGGATCCCATCCAGACCAAGCTCGACAAGTTGAAAGCACGCAAACCCGGCGAGCCCAATCCTTTCGTGGTCGGCCAAGCGGGATACCAGAAGTTCCTCAATGTGATGGCCGGCTGTACCGAAGTGAATATCGCGCGCCGAAAACAGTAGCAGAATCGATCTAACGCGCATCCTTGACACCCGTGTACAGCGCGCCACAGAATTAGCCATGCTTCTTACCCGAGCTCTTTCTTTCGTTTTGTGCGCTGGCTTCGTATTTATGCTCAGTCTGGCCGGACAAAACCCGCCCGTTGCCGGTAAAGCCAAAGGAAAAACCAAGGGTCCTCCAGGGGCAAACCATCCGGAGAAGCTTCAAGTCCTGATCCTTACCGGACAGAATCCGCACGATTGGCGTGCCACAACGCCATCGCTGAGGAAGACCTTGGACGATACGGGCAAGTTTGAAGTTCGCGTGGACGAAGAGTTCCGTGGCGGCAACGCTGAAATGCTAGCGCCCTACGATCTGGTGGTAGTGAATTATTACGACGGGCGTCCTCAGAATCGCTGGGGCGAGCGCGCTGAGACCGGCCTCGCGGACTTTGTGCGCTCAGGCAAAGGTCTGGTTCTGTACCATCTGGCGCTAGGCTCCTTCGACGGATGGACCGACTACGAGAAGATGTCCGGCGGGAACTGGCGGCCCAATCAAGGGCACCATTCCGCCCAGCACGATTTCGCCCTTGAGATTAAGGATCCCGATCATCCGATCATGGCCGGTGTGAAATCCCCGCTCATGATCAAAAATGATGAGCTGTTTGCCAACCTGCGCTGGCAGCCCGAGGGCAGCTATCACGTGCTGGCGACGGCCTATGACGACCACTCGCTCTATAGCGCACACGATACGCTGGCCAAGCCCGGCGCGGGCACGAACGAGCCCATTTTGTGGACCACCGAGTTCGGGAAGGGCCGAGTGTTCGTCACGGCTTTGGGCCACGACCCCGACGATACCGAAAATCCGGCGTTCAAGATCACTTTCGCGCGCGGCGCCGAGTGGGCCACTACCGGGAAAGTGACGATACCGATTCCTCCGGAGCTGGCCAAGTAAATTCCGGCGAAGAAGCATTGTGCCCAACCGTTTGTGCCAGGCCGTTTGTCCCAAGCCAGGAATCTGCGATAGACTTTCGGTGATTTGAGCAGATTCATGATCCGCCCGCTGACCGCCGCCGCAGCGTTGGTTCTATTGCTGACTTTCGGGCAAACCGCCGCACTGGCCCAACGGGGCTTCCTGGAAGGAACCCCTAAGCCTCCGACGCCCATTCCCCACGGCCCCACGCCGCGCATGCCGGACGGAAAGCCGAACTTTTCCGGAGTGTGGGACTCGCCGGATTTTGGCAGCCTGGGGGGACCGTTGCCCCTGCAGCCATGGGCGCAGAAGCTGGCCGACGAACGAAAGAAGAACGGTGAAATCGACGATCCGGAGGCCAAGTGTCTGCCGGGCGGCGTACCTCGGATATCGCCCTATCCGATGAAGATTGTCCAAACTTCCGACTTGGTTGTGATGCTCTTTGAAGGCAACGTCCACTCCTATCGCCAATTCTTTCTGGATGGCCGCGGTCACGACAAAAGTCTGGATCCGAGCTTCATGGGCGACTCGGTGGCACATTGGGACGGAGATACGCTGGTGGTGGATACAGTTAATTTCAACGACCGGACATGGCTGAGCAGCGGCTCGGCCGCGCCGCACACCGATAAACTGCATGTGATCGAGGGCTACCGGCGTCCCGATTTAGGGCACATAGAAGTGGATATCACTTTGGAGGATCCAGGCGCGTTCACCAAGCCTCACACCTTTAAGCGCTTGCATACCTTGGACCAAGGGTGGGAGATTCACGAGTATGTGTGTAACGATCTGGTGCTTGATCTGACTCGAAAGTGATCTGACTTTGCTGGGAGGTTATCCGTGAAATCGAAACCGAAATATAAGACCAAGCTTGGTTTCCTGATCGCCGCTGTAGTGTTGCTCGCCGCCGGAGCGCGGCCCACTTTCGCGCATCACTCGTTCGCGGCCGAATTCGATATCAACAAGCCGTTCACGGTAACTGGCGTGGTCTCTAAAGTCGCCTGGCAGAACCCGCACGTTTACGTTTATGTGGATGCAAAGGACGAGAGCGGCAAGACAGTGACGTATGCTTTGGAATGCAATAGCGTCAACACACTGGTCCATAAAGGCTGGACTAGGGATGCTTTGAAAAAAGGCGACCAGGTTACAGTAAGCGCCTATGCAGCCAAAGATCCGCGGCCGTTGACAGATGGCTCGTTTCACGCGAACGCTCGATCCATTAAGTTCGCGGACGGCCACACTGTCTCGGCCGGAACGTCGGCCGACGATGCGGCCCCGAAACAATAGCGCCGTCTCCCTAGGGCTTGACACCAAGAGTCTAAGCTTCTAGTCTCAAAGAGTTTCTGTCTGAGGTGGCCAGATGCGAGCAATTTACGGTATTCCCGGTCTTATCGTGATCGCGGCGATGGCCCAGGGCCAAGTCACCTTTACGAAAGACGTTGCGCCGATCCTTCAAAACCGATGTCAGAGCTGCCATCGGCCGGACACGTTCGCTCCCATGTCGCTGCTGACTTATGAAGAAACGCGGCCGTGGGCCAAGTCCATCAAGCAGAAAGTCCTGGCTCGCGAGATGCCGCCCTGGTACATCGACAAGAACGTAGGCGTGGAGCATTTCAAGAACGATGTGTCGCTCTCTGACGATGAGATCGCCACCATCGTCAAGTGGGTGGACGCCGGCGCGCCCAAGGGAAACTTGGCCGATATGCCCCGGCCGCGCACGTTCGACGATTCCGATCGGTGGCACTTCGATCAACCGGATCTAATCGTAACCTTGCCGAAGGACCAGTTAGTGCCAGCCGAAGCGTCTGACCGATGGGTGGACGTTTTGGTGGACCCGGGCCTCACCGAAGATCGGTATATCAAGGCGATCGAGGTCAAACCCACCAAAGGCTTCAGGGCGGTCCACCACGTAACCACGTCCATGAAGCACGACGATGACCCTGACGATGGCGACAATGTTCAGGGAGCCTTCCTCAACGAGTACGCTCTCGGAAAAAACGCCGACGTATTTCCGGAAGGCGCAGGCCGTTTGATGAAGGCGGGGACGAAGATCAACTTCAACCTTCATCTACATCCGATGGGCAAAGAGACTCCGGCGAACGTTGCGCTCGCCCTGAAGTTTTATCCCAAGGGATACACGCCCAAGTACCTCGAGACCACTGAAAAAATCGGCGACCCAAAGGAGCTCGACATTCCACCGAACGAAAACAACGTCCGGTTCGATGGCTACAACACGCTGACCAAGCCGGCTCGGCTCCTATCTTTCCAACCGCACCTGCATAACCGCGGGAAGGCGTCGTGCATGGAGGCCATCTATCCGGGCGGGCACAAGGTGGAGATGCTGAGCTGCGTCAGCAAGTACCAGTTTGCCTGGCATCTGGTGTACCTCTACGCCGAAGACGAACAGCCGCTGCTGCCCGCCGGGACCGTCCTGCACATGATCTCCTGGTATGACAACTCGGCCGGAAACAAGTTCAACCCCGATCCGGACAACCTGATTACCTACGGACAGCGCACCATCGACGAAATGGGCGGCGCGTGGATCAGCTACTACTATCTTTCCGACGAGGAATTCAAGCAGCAGGTGGAAGCGCGAAAAGCGAAGACCATTCTCGCGAAGACGGAATAGCCGATGCGCTGGGTTTTGGCGGCATGTGCCGTGTTCGTTTCAGTGATCGTGGCGCGCGCGCAAGTCCAGTATGCGCGGGGCCAGAACGTCGCTCCTGTGTTTGAAGGTTGGGAGCGCAATTCCGACGGAACCTTCAGCATGGTCTTCGGGTACCTCAACCGGAATTACGAGGAGGAGCTCGATATACCCGTCGGCCCGGCCAACACCATTGATGCAGGCGAGGGGGCATCCGGCGATCGCGGGCAGCCCACGCATTTCTATCCAAGGCGCCAGCGGTTCCTGTTTCGAGTGGTGGTGCCCAAGGATTGGGACAAGGAACGGAAGGTGATTTGGACCTTGACGTCGCACGGGCGAACCGACCAGGCCAAGGGATGGCTTCAGCCGGTATGGGAGCTGAGTGAGGACGTCATCATTGAAAATATGGGCGGCGGCGTCCCCGACCCGAACAACAAACCTCCGTCACTCACCATCGGCGATGTTCCAACCATCACGTTGCCGGACCCTGCAACCCTGACGGCCTCGGCCACTGACGACGGTCTTCCGAAACCGTACCGGCGTTCGCCTTCTAACCCGGATCGTGATTCGCAGCCTCGGCGCCCACGGGGAGTGCAGATCAAATGGATTCAGTACCGCGGACCGGGCAAAGTGACGTTCGATCAGCAGGTCTCCGCGGTGGTGTACGGACAGTCCGTGGCTTTGACATCGAAGGTGAGTTTTGGCGTGCCCGGCACTTATGTATTGCGGGCGACTGCCAACGACGGGCAGTTGTTCACGTCACGCGATATAACCGTGACCGTGAGCCCGAGCGCTTCGGCGCAATCGAGTCAGAGATAACGTTGGCAAATTCTTCCACCGAATGGGACATCGGACTGGCCGCGTGGATCATACAGGACGGAAACTATCCGGATTTCGAGGTCGGACAGACAGCCGAATTTGCTGTGGAGTTCTGGATTCCGCAGGGGAGCATCGCTCAAGCTTCCAGTGCAGAAGTATCTGCCAACCACCTCGATGACTGTTTATACGACGCGGTAGCTGAGGTCGTCGTGCAGACCGACCAGATCACCGTTCTAGACATCGGCATTTTGGTTTACGAGCAGACGCCACCCCAACAACCGCCTCTTCCACAAGGCCGAGTTGCTGTCCAGCTTCGACTAGCGGTGGATCCTTTCTTCTACTTCGAGATTCTGAGCAAGACCGGTGGCGTTCTGCCACTCGTCTACTCATGGAAAATCATGTCGATCCTAAAGCAAACCGCACCGTTCATTGAGACGGTAGCCGAAGGACGCAGGATTCGGATCAGAGACCAACAGCGACTTGGTTACGAAGAAATCCTTAAGACAGACGCTTGGAACGATGACGGCGGGTATGCCGAGTACGTGCTGGGTTGCAATCTTCTGCCCATTTCGCCCAAACGTGAGAGCGCAACCGCGAGGCCATAAAAGTCAGCTAAGCCCTTGCCTCGCTTTGAACCTGTTCAGGGCGGACGCGGATTTTCACCTCTACGCGCGAACCGAGAAGGTTGAGAATTGAGACAAGTCGATCAGCGGTGAACCTCTTGAGGTTGGCATTCCGTATGCGCGAGAAGTCGGCTGCGGCGAAACCGGTTCGGGCATGTGCCGCGCGGACCGTCAGTTCGTCCCGATCGAGCGCCTTGATGATTTCAGCCGCGAGGAGCGCTGTCAACTGCTCAACATCCGCGTTCTCGCGGCCCAGGTCGCGAAACACATTGCCGCTGCCGCGTACCAGTTGCAGCTTTTCCGCTTTCATCGGAGTGCCTCCTTCAATGTGTTCAAGCGATCCTTCACTAAGTCGATGTCGTGTGTGGGAGTCTTGATGCCCCGCTTGGATTTCTTCTGAAACGCGTGGATGACCCAGATTTCCTCAGCGACCTGGATAGCGTAGATGACGCGGAAAGCATCACCCCGGAAGGCGAGCGCGATCTCAAAGACGCCGGAGCCGAGACCGTGTATCGGTTTCGCGATATCCGCTTTGCCGCCGTCCGCTGCGATGGTAAGGGCCGTGAGAAGGATGGACTGTGCGTCTTTGGGGAAGGTCTCAAATGTTTTCAGCGCCGCCTTGATCCATGAAGACCGGTCTCGTTTTCCGTGGCTCTCGCATCTACTATTCGAATACCAAGTCAACTCATGTTGTCATTTGTGACAACAAATGTCAGGCACGTGGAGAACCAGTGTGGCGCGTTCACACTCGCGTGAACGGACGTACTATTTTCCCAGATGAGCGCGGTCCTTCTCGTTCTCGCAGAAGTCCTCAAAGATATCGGCGTCCGCCAGCAGATGTGCGGGATCTTAATGGTAAAAGGTTTGGTGTACATCTGTGGATCGTCGAACGTCATTTCGACATCCATGTGTCCGAAGTCTAGGCGGTGGAAACGTTCCGTGATGTGCAGCGCTTCGCCATGCGGATGCCCTGCTGCATCCAGGGTGGTTTTGTCGTTGAACCCGGCAGTCTCCACCACCAGGGTGTCGTGCTCCCAGTGTCCGGCCGAATAGCCCATATAGGCCGGTAAGTTGACCTCCTTGGGAAGAGCGCGGCCGTCGGTGTAGATCTGGCGACGCAAGTTCTGCACCTCATACAAGAGCATCGTCAGGCGGGGCGCTTGTACGATCTTGATCGGTTCGGAGAGCAGCCCCGCGAGCGGAATGCCGATGACGCCGGTGCAAACTCTAGCGGGGTCTTCCGCTCCCGCTGTGCGGCGGTGTTGGCGGAGGATTTCCGCGCCTTCGGGCCGCAGCATTGCTTCTTCGGGCTTGTAGTCCAGCAGAATATCGAAGGCGTATTTGTGTTGGGTGCCGATCTCCATGCCAGGCACGTCCACTTTAATCGCGTCATCGAAGCGGCTGCCGAACAGGCGCTTCACTTCCGCCACCGAGGTAAGCTCGTGCATCCAGACGCCGGAGAGATCGGGCTTGCCGTCAAGCGCTCGGGGCGCGGGTGCGGTGAGATTCGGCTTGCCATCGGATGTGCGGGGCGTTCCGGGCGTGGGGAAGTTCAACCATTGCGCGTGCGCGCCGGTGGCCAGGAACGCGATCAAGACGACCAGCTTCCGAAGTGGCATTTGTAAAACTCCAGGACTTCAATGTTACTTCAGCCAACATTCGGCGTGATCATGGAGATATTGCCGGCCATCAGGCCGCTTCGAATCAACCCTCTCTGCGAGGGACCTACTGTCGCGGCCCGAAACCGACGATCCAAGAATAGTCACATTTCGCTCCCGTACTCGGAAGAGCTCCGTGGGGTACAGAAAAACGAAGTGAGTATGTGGATTGGCGTCATATTCGCGGTTCTAGGGCTGATCCTAGCCGGTGGGCTATGGCTTCGCCTCAACAGCTTAGCGCGAAAGCTGGCAATACTCAGGGAATCCTCGCAATTGCTCGCCGAGGAGCGCAAGGTTCTTGAGCTGATTGCGAAAGACGCCGCCTTCAAAGACGTCCTGGATTCTTTCACTCTGGGCGTGGAACGTCTCACCGACGGCTGTATGTGCGCAGTCTTCCTGGTGGATCGGCAGCAAGGGTGCCTGACGGAAGGCTTTGGCGGCGGATTGCCCAGCGAGTATTTGAAAATCCTCCACGGGTCTCCCATCGGTTCCGATTCCAGCGCCTGCGGTTCGGCCGCATTTTCGAACCAGGCTGTTCTCGTGGAGGATCTTTCGAGTTGTACTCAATTTGTTCCAGAACGGACGTTAGCCACATATTCAGCTTTTCGTTCGTGCCTTTGCGTGCCTATTCCGGACTCCGATGGAGCCATTGTCGGAGTGCTGTCGGTCTACAGCCGACGTCCCGGTAACCTAGGCGAACAGGCGCGCGCCATCGTGAAAGCGAGTGCCCCGCTGGCCGGCATCGCCATTGAGCAAATGACGCTGCAGAGAAAGCAGCGGGATCACGCTGAAACCGTCAAGCTGGCCGAGAGGGCTGCAACTTTTGGGATTTGGGAGATGGACCTCGTCACTGGGGTCGTCAAGGGATCCGAAGCATGGGCCTCTTTGGAAAAGGTGGAAGACGCAAGCGTCGGGACACATGTGGATCAAGTACGGGAGGTGGTCCATCCCGACGATCGGGCCCTGCTTGCCGCAGGCTCGGATCGTGCGTTCGCCACGGGCGAACCCTATTGCGTCGACTTTCGCATCGTGCCCGAACCCGGAGTCATTCGTTGGCGCCGCAGCACGGCCCAGGTGCAGTTCGTGGAAGGCAAGCCGAGACGCTTGATCGGCGCTTCGCTCGACATCACAAAAGAAAAAGAGATGGTGGAGGCAGCGGAAGCGGCCAACCGTGCGAAGTCTGAGTTCTTGGCCAACATGAGCCATGAGATCCGGACCCCAATGAATGGCATCATCGGGATGACCGAACTCACGCTGGACACGGAGCTGGACCCGACACAGCGCGAATACTTGAACGCGGTTAAGTATTCGGCCGACTCTTTGCTCACCGTGATCAACGACATCCTGGACTTTTCCAAGATTGAAGTTGGGAAGCTCAGTCTGGATCCCATCGAGTTTAACCTGCGGGATCACCTGGGACAGGCGATGAAGACCATCGGGGTGCGCGCCCACCAGAAGAATCTGGAATTGGCATATTTCGTCCCACCGGAACTTCCAGACTTCTTCGTCGGGGACCCGGTCCGGCTAAGGCAAGTCATCTTGAACCTGGTCGGTAACGCCATCAAGTTCACTGACCAGGGCGAGGTGGTCCTGCGCGTGGAGGCCGAATCGCAAGACCAATCTGGTGTAACTTTACACTTCGCCGTCAAGGACACGGGGATTGGAATTCCCCCCGAAAAGCAGAAACTGATTTTCGAGCCGTTTAGCCAGGCGGACATGTCAACCACGCGCAAGTACGGCGGTACGGGCCTGGGGCTCAGTATCTCGATTCGCTTGATTGAAATGATGGGAGGACGAATCTGGCTGGAAAGCGAAGAGGGCCGTGGGAGCACCTTCCACTTCACGGCACGGCTCGAAAACGCAAGCACCCTGGTGTCCAGGCCCGCCAGTGTGGATCCGGCCATGCTGGACGATGTGCGAGTCCTGGTGGTCGACGACAACGCTACCAATCGGCAGATATTGGAGACTACCCTCAACTACTGGCGAATGAAAGCATCCTCCGCTGGGGACGCCGAAGATGCTATCCGTCTTCTCAAAGATGCGAAGGCGGCCGGGACACCGTTCGGTCTCATGGTATTGGACTGCCACATGCCGGACATTGATGGCTTCATGCTCATGGAACGGGTTCAGAAATTGCCCGAGTTGGATGGGTTGGTCACCGTAATGCTGACGTCAGGCGGGCAACGCGGAGACGCCGTTCGCTGCAAAGAGCTCGGCATCGCCGCTTACTTGATCAAGCCCGTGCTGCAGTCGGATCTTTTGGAAGCGCTCCTCAACGTGCTGGCATCGCGCCAGGGGGTGGCGAGGCCCACCAAACTCGTCACACGTCATACCCTTCGGGAGGGACGGCAGCCGCTTCGCATACTTCTTACGGAAGACAACGCCGTTAACCAACGGATCGCATCGCGACTTCTGGAGAAAGAGGGACACGTGGTTGTGGTGGCGGACGACGGGGCTAAGGCTTTGAAGGCTTGTAAGGAGAACACCTTCGACCTGATTTTGATGGATGTGCAGATGCCAGTGATGGATGGGATCGAAGCTACGGCTGCGATTCGGCAAACTGAGAAAACCACTGGGCAGCACATTCCGATCGTTGCGATGACGGCACATGCCATGGCGGGCGACCGTCAGCGCTTCCTCAAAGCCGGGATGGACGGATATGTCTCCAAACCGATTCACTCACGGGAGTTGTTGGAAGCAATCGAGTTGGTGCTTTCGGCGGCAGGAGCCTAGCAATCTGAATTGAGTGAACCGCTCTTCCGGACGATTCACATCGCGCCTTCAAACGCAGTCGTCACATTGATACTTGATACCTGCGCGGCCGATTCGTGGACTATAATCTTCACATCATGAAACGGCCGGTCCCGCTGTGCTCGATCGCAGTGTTGCTGTGCGCAACCGGAGCATACTCGCAAAGCAGTGGGACGATCACCGGCACGGTGGTCGACTCCGACGGCGAGGCAGTCGCGAACGCGCAGGTTCAGGCCACGAACCGGAACACAAAAGTGGTTTACAAGGCCGCCGGTTCCGAGAAGGGTCATTACTCGCTGGCAACATTGCCGCCCGGCTCGTACGACGTCTCGATCAATGCTCCCGGATTCTACCCGAACAACCAGAGCGTGTCCGTCGGCGCGACAGAGCCCCTGCGCCTGGATGTTCACTTGCTCGAATACCAGTTAGGCACTCTGGGCGACGGGCGGGAGTTTAGAGTTCAGCTCACTAGTACGCACGCGGCGCCATCGGGGCCAACACCGCGAAGCGCGGAAGGCAAGCCCGACTTTTCCGGCGTCTGGTTCGCGCAACGAACGGTGGATGCGGGCAAGCCGGAGCCTCTGCCTTGGGCGGAAGCGTTGCTCAAAGAACGAGCCGCAAACAACGCGAAGGACGCTCCCGGAGCGCATTGCCTGCCGCGAGGCATCACCAACGCCGGTGCTTTGTTTCCTTTTAAGCTAGTTCAAACGCCGGCCCTGCTGGTGATGCTCTTCGAGGACGACATCCCCAGCCATCGCCAGGTCTTCTTAGATGGACGCGGCCATCCGAAGGATCCGAATCCCATGTGGATGGGACATTCCATTGGACATTGGGAAGGAGACACGCTTGTCATCGACACCGTGGGCTTCGACGACCGATCCTGGCTCGATAACGTGGGTCATCCGCACACCGAAAAGATGCGCGTAATCGAGCGCTTTCGGCGGCCCGATCTGGGACATCTCGAAATCGAATTCACTATTGACGATCCGGGAGCTTATGTGAAGCCCTGGAAAATCAAAAGAGCGTCGGAGCTCGATGCCGGCGACGACATCGGAGAGTATGTCTGCAACGAGAACGAAAAAGACGTCGGACACATGGTTGGTAAGTGAAGAATGCCAAGTGAAGGAAGCCGAGTGAGGAACACTGTATGAGACTCTGTTTGTTTTTCGCGATTGCTTCCATCGCAGCGCTTGCGGCGGACGATCCTTACGCCGCGCAGCTTTTTCAAAAACATTGTGCCTCCTGCCATAACTCCGAGGCCGGAGCCGGCGGACGGGTTCCACAAATAGCCGCGCTGAAGTCCATGACCCCCGCGGCCATTCAGAAGACGCTGGAAAGCGGCGTCATGAAACCGCAGGCCGCGCCGCTTTCCCCCGACGAACGCCAGAGGATCGCAAGCCTTCTAGGAACAGCCGTCACCCTGGAACGGAAGCGCGAGGAAATCGCGAATCTGTGTCCGGCGGGCGCGACATGGAGCGCGGGACCCGGATGGGCCAGTTGGGGAGGCGGTCTCGCCAATACCAGGTTCCAATCGGCGAAAGAGGCGGGCTTGTCCGTGGAAGACCTGCCCCGGCTGAAACTGAAGTGGGCTTTCGCATTTCCCGATACCTCTACGATGCGCTCCCAGCCCGCTGTCTATCGCGGCAGAGTATTCGCGGGCGGGCAGGACGGCAGCGTCTACGCTCTCGACATGCTGACTGGTTGTGTGCACTGGGCAACCACTGTGCAGGCCCAGGTGCGATCGGGCATAACGGTGGGAGAGGCAGGCGGTAACCCGGCCGTGTTCTTCAGCGATTCCGCCGGGTTTGTGTACGCGCTGGACGCTACTTCCGGAAAACAGTTGTGGAAGGCGCGCCCGGACGATCATCCGGCATCCACTGTGACCGCGACGCCGGTGTATTACAAGGATCGCCTGTATGTCGGCGTTGCTTCCCGCGAGGAATCGCTGTCGGTTTCTCCAGGCTACCAGTGCTGCACGTTCCGTGGCAGCGAGTCGGCTCTGGACGCCGCCACTGGAAAGGTATTGTGGAAGACCTACACGATTGGCGAAGTTGCCAAGGCGCGACCGAAGACTCGGCTCGGCGCAGCGGCCTGGGGTCCTTCGGGAGTCGGCGTCTGGACCGCGCCGGTGCTCGACGCCGAACGCGACACCATGTATGTGACCACTGGCGATAATTATTCCGATCCGCCAACGGCGATGAGCGACGCCTTGTTAGCTTTGCGCATGTCTTCCGGCGAGATCCTTTGGTCTAAACAATTCACTGCGAAAGACGCCTGGAACAGCTCATGCCAGCTTCAAGGCAAAGTGAACTGCCCCGATTCGGACGGTCCTGATTTCGATTTCGCGTCCTCAGCCATTCTGGTTTCGCTTCCGAACGCCAAGCGGGCGCTCTTGCTGGGGCAGAAGTCGGCCGTGATCTATGCCGTCGACCCAGACCGGCGCGGCCAGATCTTATGGCAAGCCCGCATCGGAAAAGGCGGCACGGTAGGGGGGATCGAGTGGGGCTCGGCCACCGACGGGCGCAATATATACGTGGCCCTTTCCGACATTGGCTTCGAAGTGGACCGCAAGCCTGGGAGCAACGACCGCGCCTACAACCTGGATCCGAACAAGGGCGGCGGATTGTTCGCGTTTCGCGTAGACAACGGCGAACGCATGTGGCAGACGCCGCCGCCGGGTTGTGGCGATCGCCGGCCTTGCAGTCCAGCGCAGTCAGCGGCCGTGACGGCGATTCCCGGCGTGGTGTGGTCGGGCGCGGAGGATGGCCATCTGCGCGGCTATTCATCTTCCGACGGCAAAATCATCTGGGACTACGATACGGCCCACGAGTATCAAACGGTGAATGGCGTGTCCGGCCGCGGCGGAGCAATTGACGTGGCGGGCCCCGTCGTAGCTGGTGGAATGTTGTTCTCTATCTCCGGCTATCCAGCGCGGGGTGGACTCCCGGGCAACGTTCTACTGGCTTTCGGGCTGGATTCGGACGGAGGCAAATGAGCCGCGGCGGTTTGCTACTCATCGCGCTCGCGGTGGCCTTGTCCGCTCAGGAGCAACCAGACCCGAACGCAAACTTCACGGGAACCGTCACCAGGCTCGAAAGCAACATTCATGTGCGTGCCGCGCGCATTCATTTCGAACCCGGAGCACGGACCAAGTGGCACGTCCACGAGCGCGGCCAGTTGTTGCTTTGCGAAGAAGGTATCGCGCGCACCCAGGTACAAGGGCATCCGGTGCAAGAGCTTCATCCCGGCGAGACCGCGTACGTGCCGGGCGGCGTACCGCACTGGCATGGCGCAGCAGCCGGCCAATCGGCCACGCTCTTTTCCGTGGACCTCAACGCCGGCCAGACCAAGTGGCTGGACGCGGTTACAGAAGCCGAGTACAGGGCAGACCCGAAACGATAGCGCCGATCATGGCTCGAGGGAGGATGATAAGATCGTTAGCCATGAATAAGCCTCTGCGACGGATTCGGTTCTCCCTGCAAGCCCTGACGCTTGCGGCTGTGCTACTTCCGGCAGGTTTACAGGCCGCCACAGGCTGTGGGGTAATCAAGCCGGACTCCACTGACGCGGTCGCCGCGGCGCCAGACCACCACAAAGTGATTCTGGAAAACGACGCCGTGCGAGTGCTTGAAGCGCGGGTCCCCTTGCACAGTAAGGAACCGCCTCACACGCACCCGTGGCCCAGCGTATTCTTCGAACAGACATCCGGCCGCGATGAACCTTGGAAGACGGTCAACATCCGTTGGTCCCAGGGAGGGCCCAGCAAAGGTTTCGAGAGCAGCGATCGCGACCGGCACAATCTGCTGATCGAGATCAAGAGCGTCGACTGCCAGTCCAAGCCCGCTTCGGACTTGCCTTCCACCGATGCCGTCAAGATCCACGACCCCAATATGACCGTGGTCCTTGAGAACGATTACGTGCGCGTGCTCAGCGTCCGAATCCCACCTGGCGAAAAGGAACCGTGGCACACGCACACCTGGCCGGCTGTCGTGGTGTATTTCAGCTTGCCGCCGTCCCAACGGTTTTTGAAGGATGGCACGAAAACTGCTCGTCCGGAGTTGAAAGAAATGCAGGTGACCTACGACCCCAGCAGCCAGCCGCTGCACTCGGTGGAAAACTTAGGTACAGTGCCGTATCAGGCGTACCGCGTGGAGCTGAAGCCGACACTAACCGCTGCTATTTCACGTGCCCGGTAATCCACTTCTGGAGGCGTACCGCGATTTCTAAACTGTTCTTCTCAATCATGAGCATGTGACCGTTGCCGTGAATCCCCTCCGCTTCCAGTCGCATGTGAGTATTGGCGACGCCGGCCTGCGCCAAGAACCTGGAGGTGCATTGATCATAAGGCGCGTGATAGGATGCCTCGGCGGTAACTATCAGCACTGGAATCCCCTGCAAATTCAACAAGCGGCGCGGAGGATCGGCCTGTTTCCAGCAACGCGCTAAATCCGGCCCGTCTGCCTTCGCTTCTTGCACGATCGCAAGTTCCGCGGGGCTTTTTACCGGCGGGGCGTAGGTGATGGGAATATCTGTAAGGCCCCAAACCCGGTTTTTGTTCTCGTCGAAAACGGCGTTGTGGAAGGGCGGCCCAGCGGGTTCCATGGCGACGATCGCCTTCACTGCCTTCGGCCGCGCGTCGGCCAACAGCCAGCCGAACGCTCCCGACTGGGAGTGCGTAATTAAAATCGCCTGCCCGATCTTATCAAGAAGAGCCGCGCCCGCCGCCTGCACCAGCGTCTGAGTTTCCACGGCACTCTCCAAGCCCTCTACTTGAGTTGCGTAGAATGCATCAAACACCGGATCGCCCTGTCGCCCTTTCTTGTCGCCATTTCCCGGCCACTGTGTGTGTTTTCGGGCCTGTGGCCAGATGTGAGCGATTTCCGGCGCCGTAAACCGTTGCGCCACCCAGTCTGGCGGCCTCATCTGCAAAGGACCATTCACGGAAGGATGCCAGGGCGACCGCCCGCGCGCAGGTTGATCGACGAGATAGAGCACGTACCCTTGCTCCAGAAAATAGTCTGCCCATCCCGCGCGGCCATCCGGTGTCCCCATCCAGTTGGTAGCGGTCTGCCCCGCCCCATGAAAAAACACCAGCGGATACTTTTGGACAACGCGCTGCGGGCGAAGGACCTCGACATACATTTGCCCGGCCATCACTTCATGCGCTGGATCGCCGGCGTACTTGCCTCCCACGTAGAAATAGTCCCGCGTGGAAAGCGCATGCTGGCCGAAAGCTGGCAGGAAAAACACGATCAGGGCAAGAGCGAGAGTGGCTGGGCGAATCATCCTCACATAATATATGAGCCCATCGAGCAGCCGGTATAGTCCGGATCCTACGAGCACCTCTTGTACACTAAGGCTCATGCAACCTGCTCAAACCGGCATCGACCACATCAAACAGAGAATGCGTAGCGCCTGGACTGCGGGCGATTTCGGACAGATTGCACGATATACGGCCCAGTGTGCGGAAGCATTCGTCGATCGCCTGCAGCTTCAACCGGGCGCGCGGGTGCTCGACGTCGCCTGTGGCACCGGCAATCTGGCGATCCCGGCGGCACGAAAAGGAGCACAGGTATGGGGCATCGACATTGCCCCCAATCTATTGACGCAAGCGCGCGAAAGGGCGGCTGCCGAAGGTCTGCAGGCTTCGTTTGAGGAAGGAGATGCGGAGCAATTGCCCTTTCCCGATGCTCATTTCGATGTTGTGATGAGCATGTTTGGCGCGATGTTCGGTCCGCGTCCGGAACTGGTGGCGGCCGAGCTGGCACGTGTTTGCCGGCCTGGAGGCACGATTGCGATGGCCAACTGGACACCCGATGGGTTCGTTGCCAGGCAGTTTGCCATGGGCCACCGCTACGCGCCGCCGCCCGAGGGAATTCCGCCGCCTGTCCTGTGGGGCGACGAGCAGAGCGTTCGGCAACGGTTAGGCAAATATGCTTCCGAGATTCGGACCAGCAGGCAACCGGTACATTTCGAGTTTGCCCTCCCACCCGCAGAGGTGGTGCAGTTCTTCCGCCAATATTTCGGACCCACTCAAGTGGCTTTTTCCAAGCTGCCGGCCGATGCGCAGGCTGCTTATGCGGCCGACCTGGAGAGCCTCTGGCGCGAGCATAACGAAGCAGCCGGCGGACGTACGTCGGTACGCGCCGAATATTTAGAAGTAATCGCCACACGAGCTTGAGGGTCACTCATGCTAAAGTTCCAACTAATGAAAATCTTCTTCTTGCTTTTGGCGGCCGCCCTTGCCGCGTCGGCGCAAAAGGTGACCATTGAGTTCGACCAAGCAGCGAACTTCGTAAACTACAGGACCTTCGCCATTCGCGACGGCAAGTTAAACAGCAGGAACCCAGCGCTGAACAGCGAGCTGGTCCAGAAACGCATCGACGCGGACATCGAGCGCGGACTTACGGCCAGAGGTTTGGCCATGGTGTCGGGAAAATCGGATCTCAATGTGCGATACCGGTTGGGGTCGGCACGGAAAGCGGAGCTTGAAAGTTATCCGGCGGGGTGGCGCGGCTTCGGCACGCGCATTGTGAGAGTGCCGTACACGGAGGGTACGTTAGTCATCGACCTGCGGGATCCTACCACCCGTTCCCTGGTTTGGCGCGCCATCGCGAGCGTGGAAAAAAGCGATGCAACAAAGCTGGAGGGCAAGCTGGATGATATGGTCCGGAAGTCCCTGGAGAAATACCCACCGAAGCAGAAGTAGCGTCAGGTCTGACGCGCCATTTCCACAAATACCGCCCGGGCCTCTTCCGAATTTCTAACTTCTCGCAAAAAAGCCACCCGCGCGCCGTGAATCCTCTCGCCCGACTTGAGACGCAGATGGAATCCCAGCCGATCGACGGCAGTGATGGTCGCCTCATCGGCAGCTTCTCCGGCAAACCGTTGGGCGATCAGACGAAGAGCATCGGCATGATCGTTATTCATGTGGCGAATGATCCTTGGCGCGGCCATGGCAAGTGGATCGGGTGACGCGCTTCGGTAATCCTCGGCCGAGATCCATCCCATGACGCCGAAGCCTCCGATGAAATAGACGGCCGAGACCTCCAGCCGGTAATAGGCAAAATCGGTATACTCCTGCCAGTATTTTGCGTTCTCATAGCGGGAAAGATAGCGTTCCTTCACTTCTTCCGCCGGCGCTTCCGTGACATCGCCTAAGAGCGTTAAACGCGCGGCGCCCAAAGGATCTCCAGAAACATCTGGCTGCGTAATAAGCAGGCTGGCGCGCGGATCCTGTCGCAGGTTGTGTGTGTGCATCGCCATGCTACTGATGAAGAAGATCGGGCGGCCGAAGTCGTCCGCCGCATAGGGCATCATGGAGCCAAAAGGGAATCCGGGAAACTTCTGCGAATGGGTGGAGAGGCTACCGATCAGGCCGAGCATAGCCAGCGTTCGCGCCCGTTCGGCGAGCGACGGCTCGGCAACCTGGGGAGTCGCGGGACCGGGGCCAGCATGTTGTCTTGTGGGCACGTACCTATGTTAGAACTCTTGGGTAGAAGTCTTGATCGAGGGCCAAACAATTTGAGCTTTGTGAATGCAAATGGCGTGCGATTGTATGTCGAAGAAACCGGGCGCGGCGATCCAATCGTCTTTGTACATGAACTGAATTCGGACTATCGGGGTTGGGAAGCGCAGGTGCGATGGTTCTCACGCCTCTACCGTTGCGTCACTTTCAACGCGCGCGGCTATCCACCTTCGGACGTGCCTCCCGATGCCAGCCTATACGGCTTACCTTTCGTTGTCGACGACATCGCCTCGGTGCTCAAAGCGCTGGGCATTTCGACGGCCCATGTAGTGGGATCGAGCATGGGCGCGTATGCCGCACTGCATTTCGGTCTAATGTATCCGGAGATGGCGAGGTCGCTGGTGGTGTCGGGCGTTGGGTCCGGATCGGCCGTGGCGGATCGCGCGGCATGGGTGGCGGAATCCGAAGCCAACGCTCGCGCCTACCTGGAACAAGGAGCGCCCGCGGTGGCCGAAGTTGTGGGACGCGGCCCCACTCGCGTGCAGCTTCGGCGCAAGGACCCGCGTGGATTCCAAGAATTCCTGTTCCATCTGAGCGAGCATTCTCCGGAAGGCAAGGCGCGGACGCTGATTGGGTATCAAGCCCGGCGTCCCTCACTGCAGGACTATCAGAAGGAGTTCGCGGGTCTTCAGATCCCGGTTTTGTTAATCGCAGGCGATGAGGACGAGCCTTGTTTGGAAACCACTTTGTGGCTCAAGAAGACGTTGCCGAACGCGGGACTCTGGATTTGCCCGAATAGCGGCCACGCTATTCATCTGGAAGAACCTGACGCCTTCAATCGCAACGCCGGCGAGTTTTTCCAGGCAGTGGAACGCGGGCGTTGGCGGTGCTGAACGCTGATTGACCGATTGTGCTATCACTGATACTCATGGCATCGGAAGAAGAACTGAAGGCAGAGATCGAGCGGCTTCGTGCCGAGAATCAATCGCTGAAGAGGCCCGCGCGCGGGCAGATGTCGCTCAAGGTTAGTGAAAAGGGCGGTCTGTCTGTTTATGGGCTCGGACGTTTTCCGGTCACGCTGTATCGAGAGCAATGGGAAAAGCTCTTGGGAATGGCGGATGAAATCCGAAGTTTTATTCTTGAGAATGACGGGGCTTTGAAGAAGAAAGAATAAGTACTTTCTGGACCGGCGTGGTGCTGTTTTGATGGTCGCTGAGACTCCAATCCGCGGTGAAATCACTCGCATTTTGCACCGCTGGAAGACCGGCAATCAGGAGGCTCTCTCCAGCCTGGCCTCGCTCGCTTACCCGGAGCTCCGCGCCATTGCCCTTCGCCTCACCGATAGCTATTTTCTCCAGTGCGCGCCCAGCAACGGGCCAAAACAGTTTCTATCGGCATGGGGTGGGAAGGTCCAGCTCAGCGGAATTGGAATGTATAGTCCCGGCGGATCGCCTTTGGTTCATTTCGCCACGCTGTGGAATAACGCCGCGGTTGACATGTACGGGTTCGACGATCTGAGCGGGAACATCAGCGGCCTGATATGTGGTCGCGATTAGCGGGATGACGCCTTAGAATCACCTGAGTGCGTTCGCGCGCCATGCGGATGTGGCATCCGAGCGGGTCTGGACCAATCCTGCAAGTATTCTCCCGGACCTGTAGCCATGCTACCTGGTCCTGGCCCGTGATCATCCACGCCGTCGCATTGGTTGCATGGTTGGTCTGCTCCAAATAATAGGCGGCGTTCACGTCGATGTCGGCGGCGTCCGCATTCATCTGTTGGCAATCGGGAGGTGCGATCCCAGCCGCGGGTGCACAATAGTCTTCATCGTGCTCTAGCAGGATCTTCCGGTTGGAGCCCGTGATAAAGTAGCGCGTGGTAACGGGTGGAACCCTGGAATCCGAAGACCACTGGCTCAAATCTTCAGCAAACGCCAGGGGCAGCTGGCTCAATTTGAGGGGTTCTTCCTTCACCTGTTTGGAAAAGACGTTGACCACTGGCGTGGGTTCGCCGTTCGTGGGATGGAAATAGAAGCCACCCAGGGCGACGCCATCCTGCAAATCAATCCATATAAATCCCCTGCCTGCCAAGTACGGTCCACTCCGGCCCGAGACCATAAGGTATCGACCAGCGCGGATTCGGACCGGCAGAGTCGAACCCTTCAGCACTATCTCGATCGCGCCGGACAGCGGCATGTCCCAGCCGTAATGAAACGTGCAATCGGGGATCGCGCTGTGCATGAGTTTGCGGAATTGTTTTTCCCGAATTAGTTCGTTCGATTCCGCTCCCGCGAATTGATTCAGGAATGCGAGCTGATCGGCTGGAATCGGTTTTTGAAAGATGGCCTTATCGTAATTAGAACCTGGGGCCTGTCGTCCCTGGGGTTGTGGGTCTTGGGACTGGGGCGCTGGCGATTGCGGATCCGGAGCTGGATTGGTTGACGGGTTGACGGTCGGGTCTGCGGGGAACTTGCGCCATCCGCCGGAGGATGTGGGCGGCTGGCCGGGCTGGTTAACATCCTGAGCTACGTTGGGTAGCGTTCCGAGCAGCGAAAGAGTAAGAACGGAAGCGGCAATTCCCGTCAATAGCGCCTTCACAGCTTCTTTCCGGTCAACTCATGATAACAGGCAATTGCTTCGTGCAGACTGTCAAAGATCCGGTCAGGGCCGATAACTTCCGTCAGGTGATGCCGGTCCAGGTCCGGTTTCAGATCCCCTTGAACATGCGCGAAAACCAACTCAGTGCCTTGCTTTGCTAGGTCGTCATGCAGATCCCGCACCACGCGGGCGGCTGTGTAATCCACCTGAGTGATTGCTCCCGCGTCCACCAACAGCCAGCGCAGCGAGGAAGGCCCCGGTCCCACCAGAAGCCTGACCTCGTCCGCAAAGCGACCTGCATTCGCGTAAAACAAAGCCGCTCCGAACCGGTAGATCGCTAACCCGGGTTCGGTGACCGCTCCCGGAACAACGGGATTCAACTGCCATAGTCCCCCTTCGCCTTGCGACAGCACCGCGGTGTGCGGATGATAGCTGTGCCGCACGATGCGGAGCAGTGACAGCACCATGGCAAGCACAATTCCCGGCTCCACGCCCCACAACACCACAACGCCAGCAGTGGTCGCGGCCAGGAAAAATTCGCCCGGGCTCTCAAGGCGAATGTCACGCAGTCCGCGCAGGTCCACCAACCGGACCGCCACAATAAACACGATGGCGCCCAGCGCGCAGCGCGGGAGATATTGCAACGGATGGGTGAAGAAAAGCAGTACCGCCGCAACCACCGCAGCGGTAGCCAGGTGTGCCCATTGGCTCCGTCCACCGGAGCTTTCCACCATGGTTGTCTGAGACGGACTACCGTTCACCACAAACGCGCCGCTGAACGCGGCCGCCGCATTCGCCGCAGAAAGGCCCAGCAGGTCCGCGTTCTCGTCCAAGGTCTCGCGGTTGCGCGCGGCGTAAATCCGGGCCGTAGCAGCACTCTGTGCGACGATCATCACAAAGCACGATCCCGCCACGGGAACCAGCAGCTCCACTTCGTGCCAACTCACATTGGGCACGCCCAAATGAGGCAAGCCGCCGGCTACCGGTCCAAGGACGGCGACGCCGCGCGCGGCAAAGTTCCAAGCGGCGCTGGCGGCAATCGTCCCCGCTACGGCGATGAACGGCCCAGGGATTCGGGGCGCCACGCGGTCGAGGATTAGGACGCCCGCCACCAACACCCCCGACAGGAGCAGAGACGGCAAGTGCACATGAGGCAGACCGCGCAAGACCTGAGCCAGTTGGATCACGGTTCGGCGGGAGTGAATCTCCAAGCCAGCCATTTCGCCCAGCACCGCGATTCCAATCTGAAATCCCACTCCGGTAAGAAAGCCTACTAACACAGTCCGCGAGAGGAAGTCGGCAATGAAGCCGAGCTTGAGCAGTCGCGCTATCAACAGGAGCGCGGCGGTGAGCAGCGCCACCATTCCGGCCAGTGCCACATATGTCGCGCTCCCGACCTGAGCCATACCGGAGATTCCACCGGCGAGAATAGCCGCGGTTGCCGAGTCGGCGGCCACCACCAGGTAACGCGATGAGCCGAAGGTTGCAAATGCCAGAAGCGGCAGCAAAAGTGTGTAGAAGCCGGTAACCGTGGGCATGCCCGCGATGCTGGTATAGCCCAGGGCTTGCGGGATGCTGAGCGCCGCCAGTTCCACGCCAGCCACGGCGTCGCGCCGGGCACGCGCGGCTAGGAACGGCCGCATGCTTTGGAACAGGAGCGACCAACCGTGCTGGCCGGTATTCGGGCGATGTTGTAGCGATGGTTGCATGCGAACGAAACTAGACTGCGTCCCGGTCGTTCCATTGTAAGTAACAGTTCGAGGAACGACCGAACTTTCGGGCCGGACCCGGATGAGCCATCCTCCAGTCAGCGTCAAATCAGCGTCAAATTTCTGAGGAACGGTTGTCGCCCACCTCTCCTTGCGATAGACTTAGCCAGATTTTCGGGCCGTCCGAGCTTACGACTTTGGGGTTAAATTCAAGTGCGCGAGGTGGGGTTGTGAAGAAGCTGATTCCTTCAGTTGTTCTGTGTCTAGTCGTTTCAGCCGCGTTCGGTCAAACGGATCGCGGCACCATTACGGGGACCATTTTGGACCCCGCCGGAGCCGTGGTTCCCAACGCTCCCGTGGAAGCCAAGAATACAGGTACTGGCGCCGTGTACTCCGCAGCCTCTACGGGCACCGGTAACTACACGATCCCCCAGTTGCCCGCCGGCACCTACGATCTATCGGTGACAGTTCCGGGATTCAAAAAATATGTTCGGACCGGCATCCTAGTCGAAGTGGCTGGTACCGATCGTGTCGACCCCGTGCTTGAGGTGGGCGCGCCGACCGAATCCGTCGTCGTCAACGCCGAATCTCCCATGCTCAAAACGGAGAGCACTGAGGTGAGCTACAACGTTCCCAGCGACACGTTGGACCAACTTCCGATCCTCACGCTCGCCGGCGCGCCTTACGGTTTCGGAAACACCACCGGGCTGGGAAATATCAGGAACCCGCTGGCCGCGCTCGAACTGCTGCCGGGCGCCGATTTCACGACCGACAATACCCTACGCATTAATGGCATGCCTTCCAGTTCGCAGACCATCAACATTGAAGGCCAGGATGCCAGCAATGGTTTTTGGAAGCAGCTCACCCAGGTGAATCAGGCGGGCGCGGATGCCATTCAGGAAGTGACCATCCAAACCAGCAATTTCGCGGCCGAGTATGGTCAGGCGGGTGGCGGTTACTTCAACTACACCATGAAATCGGGCACCAACCGGCTGCATGGCGGCGGGTTCGACCAGTTCGTGAACACGTTCCTGAATGCGGGCTTGCCGTTCACCGACGCAGGCACCGTCAACCCGGCGAAAGAAGGACAGCTCATCCGCAACCCGATCCACCAGAACGACTACGGCTTTACGCTCGGCGGACCGGTCGTTATTCCTAAAGTCTATAACGGTCACGACAAGACCTTCTTCTTCTTTAGCTTTGAGCAGTTCCGTCAAAACAACTTCACTACCAATACTCAGACGATTGTTCCCACCGCTGCGGAACGCGCTGGGAATTTCGCCCCGGACTTGGTTCCGGCCTTTATTAGTCCTTGCAACGGCCCCGACCCGGCCGGGCAATCGGTGTGCCCGAATGAGATCTTCAATCCCACCACCCGGCGCGTGGTGAATGGCGCCACAGTAGCGAGTCCGTTCCCGGGCAACGCGATTCCGGCGAGCATGATCGATCCCACCGCGCAGATCATTCAGAACCTGTTTCCGATGCCGAATACGGTTGGCTTTTTCAACTACACCGCGCCGGGCTACTCGGATTATCGCCATACGACCATCCCTTCCATCAAGGTCGACGAACTGATCAGTTCGAAGCTCAAGTTGTCCGTATACTACTCGGCGAATAAAACGTTCTCGCCCGAGAACAACGGTTTCACTCAAGCGTTCAGTGTCGCGACAGTCCAAAACTCATTGGCGCAGACCGTACGCGTCAACTTGGACGACACCGTCGCGCCCACTTTGTTGCTGCATTTCGGCGCGGGCCTGGTGCACACCACCAATCCTGGAGTCACTCCCACTTACAGCGGCGCCTCCTCGCTGTACCCGCAAGGCGCTGCCTTCCCCACAACACTCTTTCCCTATTTATCGGGGCTGGCCGCTTCCAGCTTTCTCCCGGCTGGCTTCTTTGGTGGCGGCGGATTCCCCACCGGCAATACGGCCTCGTTCTTTGAGGCGCCTTTCGAGGAGGATGTCAAGCCGACCTTTAACGCCAGCGCGACCTGGATCAAGAACAACCATACCTTCAAGCTGGGGGCGACGGCCCTGTTTGAGGGTATCCCGACCATAACCACCAGCCGCGCGAATGGAGAATTCGAATTCGGCCAGCAACAGACAGCCGATCCCTGGCAAGCGAACGAGCCTTTTCAGGTTTACGCCAGTAGCGGACTTGGCTATGCCAGCTTCCTTCTGGGCGCGGCTCAGGGCCTCCAGGTCGCCCCGCCCTCGGAGGGTACGCGGCTGGGCATGCATTCTTATGCGCTGTATCTCCAGGACAGCTGGAAAGTCACTCATACGCTGACGGTAGAACTCGGTCTGCGCTGGGATTACGCGACCTTATGGAGCGAACAATACGGCCGAATGCAGAATGCCGACTTCAGCGATCCTAACCCGACCATCGGCGGACGGCTTGGAACAGTGCAATACGGGGCAACCTGCAACTGCAGCTTCGCCAAGCCCTACCCACTTTCCGTTGGACCTCACCTGGGAGTGGCCTGGCAAATCACGCCCAAGACCGTGTTTCGTGCCGGTGCCGCGATCACTTATGCGGCTGGAGCGGACCAAGCAGGATTAAACGTCAGTGTCCCGGACTTCCTTGGACTGAATCCTGCAGGTTACGGATTGCCCGCCGCCATTCTCAAAAACGGAGATCCGTACGCTCCAGGCAATGTTTACGGGAATCCAGTGCTCACGTTTAGTACGTTCTTGCATACTCCCGAGTACCCGCCGGCAGCTACTCCCGGCGTGATTCCTCCCAGTTCGCCCTTTATCTCGATCGCTCCCAACGCCGCGCGCCTTCCCCGAATTTTTCAATGGAGCATCGGCTTCCAGCGCGAGATTGCAAAGGACATGGTGATAGAAGCCGCCTACGTGGGCAATCGCGGCGCGTGGTGGACTGCGCCCCTGCTTTCCCAAATGAACTACGACGGCATCTCGCCACAGCAATTGCAATCGCAATACGGCCTCAATGTCCAGAACCCGACCGACGCAAATCTTTTGACTACCCCGATTAGCTCCCCACTCGTGACCGCCCGCTTCCCGAATTTGGCAAATCCGAACAATGTCTATCCCGGTTTCCCCGGCTCGGAACCCCTAATCGCGGCGCTGGTGCCCTATCCGCAGTGGTATGGGGGTATCCCGCCATTCCTGGGACCACCTATGGGAGACACCTGGTACGATTCGCTGCAGGTCAAATTTACCAAGCGTCTTTCGCACGGGCTGACCTCGCAAGTTGCCTATACCTATCAGAAAGAACTCACCAACGGCGTCAACTCCAATACCTCCTATCTCACACCCGACGCACCGCTCATCAACGACATTTTCAACCCTTCGCTGGACAAGCAGCTTTCCGGGTTCGATATTCCACAGGAGTTGATCATTTCGTTCACCTACACAACCCCCAAGATCGCCGCCGAGAACGGGGGCATGAAGGCCGTTTCGTGGTTCGCGCGCGACTGGACCTTAAGCGGGCTGCTGCGATACCAAAGCGGTGCGCTGCTCCGGACACCGCCTTCCAACAGTAATCTTCTTACCGACTTGGGCGTAGGAGTAGCTAACAATCCCGCGTTCTGGGGCGGCGGCACAACGTTCTACAACCGGGTCCCTGGCCAGCCCTTGTTCCTGGTGAATCCAAATTCCCATTTCGATCCGACCACGCAATTGGCGCTGAATCCAGCGGCCTGGACGGAACCGGCATTTGGGACGTTCGGCTCGTCCTCGCCCTACTACAACGACTTCCGCTGGCAGCGCCAGCCAGCCGAGTCGCTGGGCTTCGGTCGTATTTTCCGCATCAAGGAGGGCTTTACGCTCCAAGTTCGCGCGGAGTTCCAGAATATCTTTAACCGGCTGTTCTACTCCTTACCGGCTGATTCAGCGCCATTTTTCGGCCTCCCAGCCAATAATCCCGCGACGGTCACGGCTCACGGAGGCAACATCGGTTCCGAGGCCGGGCTCCTGTCGGGCGGTTACGGATTCGTCGCCTTTGCGAATGGCGCTGGCGCCCAACCGCGCTCGGGCCAGTTGATCGCGCGCTTCACGTTCTAAGTTTGTTGAATAACTTTTGGGGCAGGCTGACAACCTGCCCCGATCGATTCCTAGCCCGCCTCTCGAATCCGCACCTCCCACTGCAACTCACACCCGCAATATTCCCGCCTTTGAATTGGTCGACCTAGCTTGTCGTTGCAGTTCGTCCTTCCAGGGAGCGGCATGTTCGCGTCAATGACGCTAATTCCTTCCTCGGTAACGGCAATTTATCGTCAATTATCGTATCGATTATTGTTTACGCCCGATACCTGAGATAAACTTGGCCAGCTTTGAACACAGATCCGAGCTTATGACTCGGATCAATCCAAGTGGATGGGGAATTCGTTGTGAAAACACTGATTCGCTCAGTAGGTATAGTTGTGCTCGTTTCGGCCGCGTTTGCCCAGAGCGATCGCGGCACCATCACCGGTACCCTTTCAGATCCCGCGGGCGCCGTGATCGCCGGTGGCGCAATCGAAGCTAAGAACACTGCCACCGGCGCGGTGTACCCGACCGTTAGCTCGGGAACGGGCAATTACACCATCGCGCAATTGCCTGCGGGTATTTACGATCTGTCCGTCACTGTACCTGGCTTCAAGAAATACGTCCGCCAGGGCCTCCAGGTCGAGGTGGCAGGCACCGCGCGTATCGACGTCGCGCTCGAGGTCGGCTCCGCCACCGAATCGGTTACGGTGGAAGCCGCTGCTCCTTTGCTGAAAACCGAAGGAGGCGAGATAAGCCACAACGTCTCCACCGAGACTTTGGACGAGCTGCCGATTCTCACGCTCACCGGAGCGGCAGCCAGCATTGGAACCGCAAACAGCCTGGGCAATATCCGGAACCCGCTGTCCGCGGTCCAACTGCTGCCCGGCGCGCGGATCTCAACCGATGCCATTCTGCGCGTGAACGGGATGCCGTCCAATTCGCAGTCCATCAACATCGAAGGCCAGGACGCGACCAACGGCTTCTTTAAACAGCAGAACCAGGTGAATCAGGCGGGGATAGAAGCCATCCAGGAGGTGGCCATCCAAACCAGTAATTTCGCGGCCGAATACGGTCAGGCGGGCGGAGGTTACTTCAACTACACCATGAAATCGGGTTCTAATCAGATTCACGGGAGCGGGTACGACTATTTCGTGAATGAAGTCCTGAACGCCGGCACGCCTTTCACGAACGCTGGCACCATTAACCCGTCCAAGGAAGGGCAGCTTATCCGCAACCCGATCCGGCAGAACGATTATGGGTTCACATTAGGCGGGCCGATCGTCATTCCCAAACTCTATAACGGTCACGACAAGACCTTTTTCTTCTTTAGTTTTGAGCAGTTCCGTCAAAGCGCCTTCATCGGTAACACATACGCCATCGTGCCCACGGCGGCGCAGCGTAGTGGGAACTTCAGCGCCGCGCTATCCAGCACTTGCAACACCGATCCCGCCGGCCAGCAGGTTTGTCTGAACGAGATCTTCGATCCCACCACCAATCATTCTGTCAATGGCATCGTCGAGCGGAACCCCTTCCCCAACAATACGATTCCGATGAGCATGATAGATCCGACGGCGGCCATCATTCAGAACATGATTCCGCTGCCAAATACGCCCGGCGTGTTCAACTACACTGCGCCTGGCTACTCGAATTTCCGTCACACCACCATTCCTTCCGTCAAGATCGACGAACTCCTCAGTCAGAAGATGAAGTTGTCGGGATACTATTCCGCCACCAAGACCTTCTCGCCCCAGAACAACGGCTTCACGGAACCGTACACCGCGTTACAGCCTCAGAACGCGTTGGCGCAGACCATTCGCCTCAATTTGGATGTGACACTCACCCCGACCCTGCTGTTGCATCTCGGCGCCGGTTATCTGCACACGTCCAATCCCCAGACCGCTCCCACTTACGATCAGAAGCAGCTGTTTCCCGACGGCGTTCCCTTCACCGCCGGCAACTTCTTCCCCTACATGGCGGGCATGTATAGCACCAACGGCGGTGGATGGAGCGGTGGCGGCGGATTCCCTTCCGTTACCAACACCGGCGTGGCGTTCACTTTGACACCAGAGGCCAACGATTACAAACCAACTTTCAACGCCAACTTGACTTGGGTGAAAGGCAACCACACTTACAAATTAGGAGCCACTGCCCTATTTGAGGGGATACAAAGCATAAACGACAGCCGCGCCGACGGACAGTTCGCCTTTGCCCAGCAGCAGACCGCGGATCCGTCGCAGAATGGACAGCCCTTTGCGAATTTCGCGAGCAGCGGCTTCGCATACGCCAGCTTCTTTCTCGGCGCGACCAACACCGTGTCGACAGCAGCGCCCGCGGACGTGAGGCTGGGTACCCATTCCTATGGAATCTACGTCCAGGACAGTTGGAAGATCACGCGCAAACTGACTTTCGACTACGGCCTGCGCTGGGATTACGCCATTCTGTGGAAGGAGCAATACGGCCGCATGCAGAATGCCGACTTTACCGCGCCCAACTCCTTGATCGGCGGACGGCTTGGAACGGTGGAATACCAGGCTACCTGCAAGTGCAACTACGCCAACGCTTACCCGTTTGCTTTCGGACCGCACCTGGGAGTCGCTTATCAGATCACGCCGAAGACGGTGTTCCGCGCGGGCGGCGCCATTTCGTATGCTGCCGAGTCGGACCAAGCCGGGCTGAACAGCAGCGCGGGTGATTTCTACACGATTCCCGCCGCGGCCTATGGCGCCTCCTCGGGGCGTCTTGAATTTGGGGACCCCCTGGGGCCCGGAAACCCCTACGGCAATCCGGTGGTTCATTGGCCGAACTTTAATCCCCAATACCCTGTTCCCGCAGCGCCGGGTGTGATCCCGCCATCCTCGCCGTTCGTCTCGATTGCGCCCAACACTGGCCGCTTACCGCGCACGTTTCAGTGGAGCATCGGCTTCCAGCAAGAAATCACCAAGGACCTTGTGGTGGATGCCGCCTATGTGGGCAATCGCGGCGCTTGGTGGGTGTCGCCCCTACTGAGCAGCCTGAATTACAACGCTCTTACGCCGCAGCAGTTGCTATCGGAATACGGACTCAACGTGACCAGCAAGGCCGACACGACGCTCCTCAATACACAAATTAATTCGCCCGCCGTCATCGCCCGATTCCCGTTTTTGGCCAATCCGAATAACGTTTACCCCGGATTCCCCGCCACGCAAACGCTGCTTCAGGCGCTGCGGCCATATCCGCAGTGGAACGGTATTCCGCCTTTCCTCGGGCCACCAGATGGAAATACCTGGTACGACTCATTGCAGATCAAAGCCACCAAGCGCTACTCTCATGGCCTGAGCGCGCAGGTGGCTTACACCTGGCAGAAGGAGCTCACCAACGGCACCAACTCTAACACCAGCTACGTCACGCCCTCCCCGCCGCTCATCAACGATGTATTTAACAAATCTCTGGACAAGCAGATTTCCGGGTTCAGCGTCCCGCAGGAGTTGATTATTTCGTTCAACTACACGACGCCGAAAGCTGAACTCAATTTCAACGGCGGAAAGGCGCTGTCCTGGCTGGCGAGGGATTGGACTATAGGCGCGGTGCTCCGCTATCAAAGCGGCCAAATCCTGCAAACTCCATTCTCCTCCCAAAACCTCCTCGCGAACCTGGGCAGAGGACCGGGCAACAACCCCGCACTGTGGGGCGGCGGCTATACGTTCATGGACCGGGTGCCGGGACAGCCTCTATTCCTGGTGAATCCGAATTCCCATTTCGATCCGACCACACAACTGGTGCTCAATCCGAATGCGTGGGTAGAACCGCCGTACGGCACGTTCGGGGCCTCCGCGCCTTACTTCAACGACTTTCGTTGGCAGAGGCAGCCCGCTGAAAGCATGGCCTTCGGGCGAGTCTTCCGCATCAAAGAAAGAGCCCAGTTGCAGATTCGGGCGGAATTCCAGAACATCTTCAACCGTCTGTTCTATCAGGCGCCCGCCGACGGCGCGCCTTTCGGCTTCCCGTTTACGTCGGTCGCTACGCCCACGTTGCACGGCAACCCCGGAGGCACTTTGTCGCAGGGTTTCGGCTATGTGAACTGGGTAAATGGCGGTCTGACGCAATTCGGAGGAGCTCAGCCCAGGTCGGGCCAGATCGTGGCGCGGTTCACGTTCTGATTTTGTGCGGCAGGATGACCGCCTGCCGCACACGCTTAAGTTAAAATCAGGCGATGTCCAGACGTGTCCCAGTAGCCCGGCGGGAGTCTGCCCAAACCACACAGGCCGAGACAGACGCCCCCGCGGCTGAGCGCAGTTACCGCGATCTGCTTCCCTGGCTGCTGTTGTTCGCCGGCAGTGGCTGCGCCGCTCTCATTTACGAGATCGTCTGGTTCCAGTTGTTGCAACTGGTAATCGGCTCGTCCGCCGTGTCCCTGGGATTGCTCCTGACCGCCTACATGGGCGGCCTGTGTTTGGGCAGCGCCGCGCTTCCATGGCTGGTCTCAAGGCGGCGTCATCCCATGCGGGTGTACGCGCTTCTGGAGTTGGGCGTCGCGGCGTTCGGGATCATCGCGCTGTTCGGGGTCCCGTTGATCGGACGCATTTACGTTGCGGGCGCCACCACTGGGTTGGTGGGACTGGTGGTGCGCGGCGCGGTTGCTTCGGTGTGCCTGCTTCCTCCCACTTTATTGATGGGCGCGTCGCTTCCCGCCATCGCCCGCTGGGTGGAAACGACGCCCCGGGGAGTCTCCTGGCTCGGGCTGCTATACAGCGCCAATGTCGCAGGCGCGGTCACCGGCTGTGTCTTGGCCGGCTTCTACCTGTTGCGCGTCCACGACATGGCTTTCGCGACGTATATCGCGGCGGCGATCAACGTGGCGGTGGCATTGCTCGCGCTGTCCCTGGCGGGGCGCAACGGGCGCTGGGCGGGCGCGGATCCCCAGGAGCGCGGTACCCCAGTGACGCGTGCACCAGGCGTGGTGTTCATTTACGCGGCGATTGCGTTTTCCGGACTCACCGCCCTCGGCGCAGAAGTGGTGTGGACGCGGCTGCTCGCGCTACTGTTGGGCGCGACGGTCTACACCTTCTCGATTATTCTGGCCGTTTTTCTGACTGGGCTGTGGGCGGGCAGCGGCGCCGGTTCTTTCCTGGCGCGGCGGGTGAGGGATCCGCGCCTGGCACTGGCAGGCTGCCAGATCCTGCTGGCCGCCGCGATCGCCTGGACCGCCTTCACGCTGGCGTACGTGCTGCCCTGGTGGCCTGTAGATCCCTGGCTTGCGATTAATCCTTGGGTCAACTTCGATCTGGACCTGACGCGTTCGATCCGCGCCATTTTCCCAGCAACGCTGCTGTGGGGCGCTAGCTTTCCACTGGCGCTGGCGGCTGCGGCAGCGAAAAGGGAAGATCCCGGACGATTGACCGGGGAGGTCTACGCAGCCAATACTGCCGGGTCCATTGTGGGCGCGTTGGCTTTCAGTCTGCTGCTGATTCCAGGGATCGGTACGCAAAGCTCTCAACAGGTATTGATCTGGCTGGCCGCAGCCGCTGCCGTGGTTGCGGTAGCGCCGGTGGTTTTCAAGAAGCCCCTGGCATTTGCGGGGGTGCTGGCTTGCGCAGTCGCCCTAGCTTGGGGCCTGTCTACAACCGTGGGCGTCGTTCCCTGGCAGGGCATCGCTTATGGACGCCGCGTGGCGCCCGTCTTGCGAGGGCTGAATCCCGCCATCGATGGCGAAACCCGCCCGGTGTTCGTGGGCGAGGGAATCAACTCATCGGTGGTAATCACGCAACGCGGGGATCAGAAATTCTTTTACGTCAGCGGTAAGTCGGAAGCATCGTCGGCGCCGCTCGACATGCGCCTGCAACGCATGATGGGACATCTGCCCGCCCTCGTTCAGCAAGCCCCACAATCGGTGTTGGTGGTGGGTTTCGGCGCGGGCGTCACAGCCGGGTCCTTCGTTCTTTACCCCGAGGTCCGCAGTATCGTGATTTGCGAGTTGGAGCCTTTGATTCCGCCCGCCTCCGATGAGTTTTTCGGGAAAGAGAACTATCACGTGCTGCGCGATCCGCGCGCCCGCTTGGTTTACGACGACGCCCGGCACTACATCCTGATTACGCCCGAAAAGTTCGATGTCATCACCACCGATCCCATCCATCCCTGGGTGAAGGGCACTTCGACACTCTACTCCAAGGAATATTATGAGTTGGTCAAGAGCCATTTGAATCCGGGCGGTGTCGCCGCGCAATGGCTGCCGATTTACGAGAGCGACGAGGAAACCGTGAAGACCGAGCTGGCAACGTTCTTCAGTGTTTTTCCGAACGCGACCGTGTGGAGCAACTACTTGGACGGCGATGGGTACGACCTGGTGCTGCTGGGCACGCCCGAATCCTCTCCCATCGATGTGGATGCGCTGCAGCGGCGTCTGGACCAGGCCGGTTACTCGCGAGTATCCGCGTCGCTGGCCGAAACCGGGTTCCATTCCGCCGTGGATTTGCTCGCAACCTACGCGGGCCGAGCCCGAGATTTGGCGCCCATGTTATCGGGCGTTCCGCTGAATCAGGATCTGAACATGCGCTTGCAGTATCTCGCGGGACTGGGGCTCAACTCGGCGGTCGCTCCCCAGATCTATCGCGAGATCTTATCCTATCGCAAGTTCCCCGAAGACTTGCTGGTCGGTAAGGGTCCGGGTGTGGATGCTTTGCATGAATCGATTGCACGGCCAGGCCGAACGTTCTGATGACGACCGGACTCCTCTCCACACTATTGCTGGTATCGAGCGCGAGCGCCGAAGTGATTTGTGCGCTCGGGCCCGGCGCTGCTTCTTACGATGCCAGGGCCGATCAGCGTCCCAGCGGCGACGTCATGCAACTGGCCAAACGCTTGAACACCGCGGTATCGTCCACCTGCTCCCCCAAGTGCCCCGAGATCGCCATTCTTCGAAACACCACCGCGCCCAACGCCATGTTGGTGGTAACACCCGATCAGGCGAAATTGGTGTACGCGCCGCAATTTTTCGCGACCGTATATGACAAATATGGCGATGGCGCCATTCTGGCGATCATTGCACATGAGTACGGCCATGCCCTGGACGAGGTTTATCCGGCTGCATGGATGAAAAAAGCTTGGACGCCGGAGCTGCGCGCGGATGCGTGGGCCGGATGTGCCTTGGCGAAGAGCGATCTCAGCAGGAATAGCCTTTCAGAGGCTCTGACGGCAGTCTCGAAATATCCTCCGTCTACTCACCCGGTGTGGAGCTCCCGATTGGCCGCTCTGCGGTTAGGGTACATCCATTGCGGCGGCGATGCTTCAAAATTCGATCACTGAGCGTTAACGGTCGACGTCAAGATTGAGCCGTTCCAGCGCGTAACTTTTCGAGCCCTTCCACGGATTATCTTAACGAGAGCAGGCCAGCGAGGGCGATGACGCAGAGCACCGACGACCGGCCGGGGATTGAAGCCGCGCAACGCGACCCTGCTCGCTTTGGCGAACTCTACGAGGAGAATTTTTGCCGCGTCTACGCGTATGTTGCGCGCCGCGTTGCGGACCGGCATCAGGCCGAGGATCTGACGGCGGACGTTTTTCGGGAGGCGCTGGCTGGAATTGGCAAGTTTGAATGGCGCGGGGTCCCTTTCGCGGCGTGGCTGCTGGGGATTGCTTCGCGCACGATTGCCGATCACTTTAGACGCTCGGGTCGGGAGGCGGCGAATCCCGCGGCCCAGCCCGAACAGCCGGGTGACGGCGATATCGAGCGCCGCGCCATGCTGTTTCAGATGGTAGAGCGGCTACCCGAGGCTCAGTTCCGCGTGATTCACCTGCGATTCGTCGAGCAGAAGAGCATCCGCGAAGTTGCCCGGGAGCTGGGGCGGAGCGAGGGCGCGGTGAAGCAGCTTCAGCTTCGGGCGATCGAGAACTTGCGGGCTCAAATGGAGGGCGCACATGCCTGAACGCGCGCTCGCTGACCAACTGGATCGCGCCATCGAGTCGGTGCTTACGGGCGCCGAGCCTGCCACCGGCGTCGGTCGCACGTTGGCGGCGCTAACGGAAATCGCCGGCGCGCTGCGTGATCTGCCGTCGGAGGACTTTAAGAAGCGGTTGAAAACGGAACTACAAAGGAGAGCAGCTATGTTGACATTGACACCCACTGGGGCCGGCACTGGGGCGGGCTTCCGCACCATCACGCCGTTCCTCATTCACGCCCAGGCACCCGAGCTGGTCGACTTTCTGACGAAGACGTTCGGCGCTCAGGAGTTGAAGCGCAACACCGCGGGCGAGGCCTACGGATTCTACTCGGAGGTCCGCATCGGCGATTCCGTAATCATGATCGGGGGCGGCACGGCGGCCAGCAGGGGCAATCTGCCGTCGGTGCTTCACGTATACGTGAAAGATTGCGACGCCGCCTACCGCCGTGCCCTCGACGCCGGAGCAGTTACCTTGATGGGCGCCTTGGGAGAGCCCGCCGACCGGCCGTATGGGGAACGCTCCGCGTTTGTGCAGGACGCATTTGGGAATCATTGGTACATCGCGACCCGGTTGTCTCCCGCCCCAGCCGCGGAGGGTTTGGGAACGGTCCTGCCGCACGTGCATCCGGGGCGCGCGCGCCCGTACATCGATTTCCTAAAGCGGGCTTTCGGAGCCTCAGAGCTGGCCGTGGTCGAACATTCGGGTCGCGTGATGCACGCCACCGCGCGCGTGGGCGACGCAGTGCTGGAGATGGGGGAGCCGGACGACCGGACCGGCATTCCCTCCAACGGATTCTTCTTATTCGTCGAGGATGTCGAAGCTGCGTATGCGCGGGCGCTCGCAGCGGGGGCGACATCGGTCAGGCCGCCCGCTGATATCCCTTATGGATTGCGATCCGCGATTGTGAAGGATCCTGAGGGTTACTTATGGTGGCCGGCCCGGTGGATTGCTTAGTGTAGACAGGCGGGAAGCCGCCGGCCGTTGGGCTCATCGGCCGCCTAATCGTTATTTCCCAACGGCCTTCCACACATCCGCCTTGGTCTGTGGAGCAGCGGAGGCGTGCACGTTGATATAGCGGTCAAAGTCCAAATTGAGCCTCTCTAGAACCGGGACCAAAGCTTTGACGTGATCGTTCGCTGGTTCGCCGGGATTCACCGAGAAATCGCCTTGAAACAGGACCTTCTCCTTCGGGATGTACGCGATGATCAATCCGTTGGAGTGAGGAGCGGGATAAACGTGGTACATCTCCACGGTTCGCGTCCCGTCCGAATAGACCCTTTTCTCCAGGACCGTTTCGATCTTGGCTTTCTTCGGATTCTTGGCGAGTGTGTCAGTCATGAGCGTCCTCGGAGTGTTGAGCGCTTTGGAGAGAAACTCCTCATTGTTCTTCTGCGTGATGATGGTTGCGCCTTCAGCCACCAACACGGGCAGCCCTCCGGTGTGATCGGAATGGGGATGCGTGTTCATGACGTAACGGATCGGCTTGTTAGGAATCAGCTTCTTTGTTTCGGCAACGTACGCGAGAGCACGCGCCTCGGATTGGCCGGCCTCCAGCATCATGATGTAGTCCTTGAACTCGACGATCACCGAATCGTAGCTGCCCGGTCCAGTGGTGAGCCGGTAAAGGCCGTCGCCGAGCTTTTCGGAAGTGACGGTGAGTGGCGCTTGAGCCGGCGGCCCTCCCCCGCCCGGGCCGCCACGACCGGCCGGCGCCGGAACCAGCGACGCGACATCGGGAGGATTGGCCTTCGCGGCGGTTACGTCCACTTCAAAGAAGGGCCAGCCGCCGCGCGTCTGCACGATTTTCGAAGGAGCCATCACACCGCCAAAATCCTTCCATCCGCTGTAAGTTGCGACGATGTGCATGTCGCCCATGATGTTCTCACCGAGCCAGGTCTCCACCCGATCGACCATGTTCTCTTTGTTCACATAGCCATTGATGACATAGCTCTTGCCGGAAGGCGCCTTCACCGTCGGGCTCCAGCTCAAGACGGTGTAGTTCTTGCCGTCGACCTTGCGATGGCTCACCGTGGCGTTATTCTCAGAGGCGCCTTTCAGAAACCCCCAGGGCGTGATGTAAAACTCCAGGGAGTTGGCCCAGGGTTGCGAGACGTCAGCCTGTTTCGACGTGACCTGTTGGAAAAAGATTCCAGGCGTCACCGTCGTTGAACCGCCAGGCCCAATGTTGTTGGTGGTTCCCGTGTGCCGTGACGCGGGGGCGGTGAGGTCAATCACGCGGACGTAGTTGTTTATCGGCCGCATTGGATCGTGCGTCCCCCTGCATGTCATATCGGCGGCGTTGGCTCCGCACTGCTGGAACGCCACATCCTTCGCCGATCCTGAATACGTAATCGATGTCAAATCGCCCAATGCCTTTTGCGCATTGGCGATCACGGTCTTTGCATCCTGCGCCATGGCGCTCCCGCACCAGAACGCAAAACAGATTGCGACGACAGCAAGTTTCTTGAACACGGCTTCTCCCTATTGGTCTGATTGCCCGGTAAAACACACCCGTCCTGAGTATTCTATATCCACTCGATCTCGCGTAGTCGGCGTCTCGTCAACTGGACGAAACACGGCCTGCTCGCGGATGTCGCAAAAGAGTTCCGATCATGGCGATTATGGGGCCCTATCAGCGGTTGGCCGACCACCCGGACACCCGGAAACGGTTTATCGGACGCCGAGCTGTTCGAACAGAAACGCCAAGACGTCGGCCTCTTGAGCCACGTACTCGCTCAGTGCGGTGCCAATACCGTGGCCGGAATTGCCGCTGGTGCGCAATAGAACCAAATGTTGCGTGCCGCTGGCCTGCAATCGGGCGGTCATCTTGCGCGAGTTCAAAGGGTCCACTCGCGGATCGTTGTCGCCGGTCAGAAACAGGACCGGAGGATAATTCGTTCCATTCACGACGTGATGATAGGGCGAGTAGGCGTACAGCGCTTTGAACTGGTCGGGCTCTTTCACCGTTCCGAACTCAGTTACATTGAATGCGCCGTTGGGTTGCAGTTCCACGCGCAGCATGTCGTAGATGCCGACGTGCGAAACCACGGCGCCGAATAACTCCGGATGCTGAGTCAATTCGGCGCCCATAAGCAAACCGCCATTACTGCCGCCCTCGATCCCCAGTTTCGCCGAAGTGGTGTACTTATGATCTATCAGATAGCGGGCGCACGCGGCGAAGTCGTCGAACACGTTTTGCTTCTTGGTCAGCATGCCGGCGCGATGCCAAGCTTCTCCATATTCGCCTCCCCCGCGAAGATTGGCTTCCGCGAACACGAAGCCATGGTCCAGCAGCACGCGCAGGTTCAGCGAATAACTAGGGGATATGGTGAAGCTATAACCGCCATATCCCGTCAGCAGCACCGGATTCCTTCCATCCAGCTTGGTGCCTTTGCGGCGGATGATATTCAAAGGAATTCTGGTCCCGTCCCTGGAAGTAGCGAACACACGCACCCCTTCGGCGTCGCTGAAATCGGCGGCTGGCTTATCGAACAGGGCCGTACGCATCACCTTGCCGGCAGCGGCATCGTATCGATACCAGGCCTTCGGCTCGAGATAAGTCTCGCTTTGGAATAGGAGCTCGTCGCTCGCGGAGCGCGCCATCTGTTCTACGGCAGAAAGCGGAGCGATAGGCACTTCACCCCGCAGCTTTCCCGCCGCGTCAAAGATCCGGATCTGAGATGGGCCTCCCAAGACATCCTGCACATACAGCGCATTGCCCAGCGGAAGGAATCTCTCGATAACGGCGTTGCTTTCGGGAACCACCGTCTGTGCTTCCGCAACGTTCGGGTGTGCCAGCGAAGTTCGAAGGATTTTTCCCTTCGGGGCTTTCAAATGCGAGAGGAGATACAAATAGCCATCCGTGCCGAACGCAGCGCCGGTGATCTCGTCAGAAAGCCTGGCGATTTGATGCCATTGACCTTCGGGGCCAATCAGAAAGTGGGCGAACTCGCCGCCATCACCATAGGCCATGGTGGCGAGGATGTAGCGTCCGTCCTCGGCAGCCCGGAGTTCAATCTCGGCGATACGCGGGAAATCTTTGCCGAGTGAATAGGCATCCTGCTTGGTGTCCGCGCCGAGCCGGTGAAAATAAACTTGCTGAAAGAATTGCAGATCTGCTGCAGGGCGCTCGCCCGCGCGCGGATAGCGGGTGTAGTAGAATCCCGATCCATCCGCATTCCACGCCAGGCTCCCACCCGCCGTGCCGCCGTTGACGCCCGGTACAGGGGCGCCCGTCTCCTGGCCGCTGGCCACGTCGTAAACGTGTACATCCCCACTCTCGCTGCCGCCTTTGGACAGGGAGACTGCGACCAGCTTTCCATCGTTAGATGGAACGTAGAAATCGATCGAAGTTCCGCCGGTTGCGTCCAGCAGGTTCGGATCCAGGACTACGTGCTCGGACCGAGGGTCGTCGGCCGACGTTAGAGTGACCAGGAGTGGTTGTTCTTGCGGCGGCTGGGTCTTGAGCGCGAACAACACTCTGCTGCGCGCGTGAAGGTCGGAATATGTGGCGGAGGGCTGCGAGTAGAGACGCTTCAATTGCTCATTGAGGGTCGCCCGAACTGGAAGGGAATCCAGGTACTTTCTCGCGTACTGGTTTTGCGCACCGCTCCAGGCGCGCACAGCCGGATCCGAGTAGTTCTCCAGCCAACGATAGTCGTCGGTCACGGCCACGCCATTATAAACGTCAGTGACCGGTTTCTTTGGCGCCGGAGGCAGCTGCGCAAGGCTTGTGAACTCTGCAACTACCAGGAGTCCCGTGCAGCCGATGCAAAGGCGCGAGAGGTTCATGGCACACCATTGTAGCCCGCATTGTCGCGCTTCTTGTCTCTCCCGACGCGGACAAATTAACCGAGCTATCGAACCGTCTGCCAACATCCGCTACCCGCAGACGCGCGTCCGAGCGAATCTTCGGACGGGACGGATTCCTACTGGAAGGGTTGCGCGCCATCCAGGAGTAATCAGACCAGGCTTGATCCAAAGCGGCCGGCGTCTACGTCTTGAATAAAGTTGATGATTCCCCCGAAGTAAACCTTTCGGTCATGGTAAATCGCTTCACCCCTTTGGCAATCCGCTCCATCTGTGAAGGCTCCATAGCGTCGTAGCGAGCACCGATGGCGAGCGTGGGCACGGTGATTCTCCCCTTCACAAGGACCTAGAACGCCTAACCAGTCGATGTGCCCGCATGTACCTCCATCAGCGGAGAAATATTTTGGCGATGGTCATCCACCCGCATCTTTCTTCCCTCCCCCGCGAGTCACTGACGCCCCGCGGTCGAGCTAGCTCGGCATCACCACGATATTCTGGGCGTGATGCGTCCCACCCTTCTGAATGAACAGGTTCCAGACGATTTTGAGTTGCATCGCGCGCCTGCTGAAACTATTCTCGACAGAGCGCTCGGTCCGTGATCTAGCGGCAAGCTAGGTTTTTGAATTAACTTGGTTACTGCGCAAGCGATGGAGGTGGGTAGTGCCCGGATTGAGATGTCGACCTGTGATGCTGTCCTTGTTGTTGTCCACCAGCCTGCCGGCCTTCGCGCAGTCCGGGGCCCAGGGCGGCGAGTGGCGCACCTACGGCGGCGATCTCGGAAACACGCGCTATGCGCCGCTCGATCAAATCAACGCGGCTAACTTCGATAAGCTCGAAGTCGCTTGGCGCTTCAAGACCGACAACCTGGGTCCCAGGCCGGAAACCAACTTGGAATCCACGCCGCTGATGGTGAACGGCGTCCTCTATTCCACGGCCGGCACACGGCGGGACGTGGTGGCTGTGGACGCGCGCACGGGTGAGCTGCTATGGGTCCACGGGGAAAAGGAGGGCCGCCGCGGCGACGTCGCACCGCGAAAACTTTCCGGCCGCGGGCTCGCCTATTGGACCGACGGGCGCGAAGAGCGCATCCTGTACGTCACCGCCGGATACCGGCTCGTCGCGTTGGATGCCAAGACTGGATCTCGGATTTCCAGTTTTGGAACCGATGGCGTCGTGGACTTGAAGCTGGGCGACGATCAGGAAATCGATCCGATGAATGGAGAGATCGGCCTTCACGCCGCCCCAGTGGTCGCGGGCGATGTCGTCATCGTCGGAGCCGCGCACAAGGCTGGCGACATACCGAAAAGCAAAGCGAACGTGAAAGGTTTCGTTCGCGGCTTCGATGTTCGCACCGGAAAACGCCTCTGGATCTTCCACACCATTCCGAAACCGGGCGAGTTCGGCTATGACACTTGGGAAAATGATTCCGCCGATTACACCGGCAACACCGGAGTCTGGGGCCAGATCAGCGTTGACGAGCAGTTGGGAATGGCGTACCTCCCTGTGGAATTGCCCACGGGGGATTTCTACGGCGGCCATCGTCCGGGAAACGGTCTGTTCGGCGAAAGCATCGTGGCTGTCGATCTCAAAACCGGCCAGCGAAAATGGCACTATCAGTTGGTACACCACGGCCTTTGGGACATGGACATTCCGTGCGCGCCCATGCTCGTCGATATCACGGTGGATGGCCGGCAGATCAAAGCCGTCGCGCAGCCCACCAAGCAGGCGTTTCTCTACGTATTCGACCGCGTTACGGGTAAGCCCGTCTGGCCCATCGTGGAAAAGCCCGTGGAGCAGTCCACTACGCCCGGTGAAAAGACCAGCCCAACGCAACCCTTCCCCACCAAGCCGCCGGCTTACGATCGCCAGGGTTCATCCCCTGACGACCTGATCGACTTCACTCCGGAGCTGCGAGCGGAGGCGGTGAAGATCACCTCCCGTTACAAGTTCGGGCCTCTCTTTACTCCGCCTGTGGTGAGCAAAGCGGACGGCCCGCTGGGCACGTTAGTCATGGGGCCATTCGGTGGCGGTTCCAATTGGCCCGGAGGATCCTACGATCCCGAGACACACATCCTTTATGTCTATTCGCAACGGACGCTCAACTCCATGGGGCTGGTCCAACCGAAGCCGGGCTCGTCCGACATGGCCTGGGTTCTCGGGAAACCAGCGGATGCCGCCGGTGCGCCTCCGCCGCTCCTGGTTCAGGGCATGCCGATCATCAAGCCGCCGTACGGCCAGATCAGCGCCATCGATCTGGACAAGGGCGACATCTTGTGGCAAGTTGCCCATGGCGAGACGCCCGACAACGTGCGCAATAGCCCCGCTTTGAAAGGCATCCCTATTCCACGCACCGGCCGCCAGGGAACCATCGGGACTCTGGTGACAAAGACACTCGTGATCGCCGGCGAGAGCGGCGTGGTCACTATGCCCTCCGGTCAGAAGGGCGCCATGCTTCGCGCTTATGACAAGAAGACCGGAAAAGAAATAGGCGCGGTGAACATGCCGTCGGGACAAACCGGATCGCCGATGACCTATATGCTCAACGGCAAGCAGTACATCGTGGTTGCCGTCGGCGGAAATATACCGGCCGAGCTGATTGCGTTCGCGTTACCGGGGACCAACAATTAATGCCTTCCTTCAAGCGTCTGCCTTTGCGCGAATCGGTGATTCGCCGGACCACCATCCAGGCTCTTCAAGTGGGAGCCGTCAATCTTTCGCAAGGATTCCCCGACGATGACGCACCCGCGGAACTCAAAGAGCTGGCTCGCCAGGCCGTAGCCGGCTGCAATCATCAATACACGGATCCAGCGGGCGCGCCCGTTTTGCGGCACGCCATCGCCCACAAGATGGAACGCTTCAACGGCATCCCGGCGCATCCTGACCGGAACGTCGTGGTCACTTGCGGCGCTACGGAAGGAATGGTGGTCGCCATGGAGGCGCTGGTAGAGCGCGGCGACGAAATAATCACCTTCGCGCCGATGTACGAAAATTATGTGCTCCAATCGATTGTCTCCGGATTGAAGTTACGCATTCTGGAAACGTGCGAGCCGAATTTCTCTTTCACCCTTGATCAGCTCGAAAACTTGCACAATCCTAATACCGCAGCCATTCTGCTTTGCAATCCGTGTAATCCCACCGGAAAAGTCTTCACGCTCGATGAGCTGCAGATCATCGCCCAATTCGCCGCCGGTCACGATCTGCTGATCTTTGCCGACGAGACTTACGAATACCTGGTTTGGCCAGGACACCGGCACCTCAGCATCGGATCGCTGCCCATGGCTCGGGATCGCACCGTCACGGTCACCTCCATGGGAAAGACGTATTCAGTCACCGGATGGCGTGTGGGCTATGTGGTGGCGCAGAACGAAATCACCGAGCAGATCCGCAACATGCACGATTTCCACACGGTGACCGCTCCGCACCCGTTTCAAGTCGCGCTGGCGGGAGCGCTCGCGCTGCCCGATGAATTCTACGACAAGCTTCGCCGCGAATACTGGGAGCGCAAAGAACTGCTGTGCGACGCGATTGAGAAATGCGGCATGACGTTCTATGAACCGGGCGGATCGTACTTTCTGTGGTGCGAGTACGCCGAGCTCTCGGACGAAGACGACTCCGTGTTTGGAGAGCGTCTGATGCGCGAAGCTGGCGTCGCTGGTGTGCCGGGTTCGGTGTTCTATCCGGCCAGAGACAAAAATCCCCAGAGAATTCGTTTCACTTTTTCGAAGTCTCGAAACACCATTGAAGAGGCGGCACGGCGGTTGTCCGCCGTGCCCCAACTGGACTCCTTTAGAAAATGAACTTCGCGCCGAGCTGAATAATGCGCGGGTTCACACTGGTGCTGGTGATGGTCCCCTGGCCTGCGACCAGAGCCTGCGGCAGGGAGGACAAAGTACCGCCAGTCCCCGAACTAGGATCGATAGCGTTGAACTGCGGATGGTTGAGCAAGTTGAAAAACTCGAAGCGGAGTTGGAGCGTCGCCTTTTCGGTGACATGCGTGGTCTTGATCACCGAGGCGTCGAAGTTGAACTGGCCTGGTCCCAGAAGGATGCCCTGGCCGGAGCTGCCAAACAGAGTGGCGCAGGTGGGACATGCGGCTTGGGTCGTTAATGTCACTCCGTCCGGCATAATCGCCGGCGCGGCGCAGAAAGCATTGGCGTTGAAATAGCCTGGGCCGCCGCTGTATCCTCCCAAGCGAGATTCGATGCCTCCCGGAGTCGGGATATTGGCATAGGTCATTCCGGGGCACAACTCCGCGCGCCCGAAACCCGATTGGGTGCTGGTTCCGTTGGTTCCGTATGCCGAGCCGGCGGTGCCATCGATGAAGCTCATGGGCGAGCCATCCTGAATGGTCGTCACACCCGAGATCTGCCAACCTTCCAGCAATTTGCCTGTGAATCCGTTGTGCTTACCAAACGGAAGATCCCAGCTATAGTTGATGATGAATCGCTGGGGCCGGTTGAAATACGACGGGCCATACTGCTGATTCAGATTGCCCGCGTTGTTGCTATTGGCTCCGTCGACCGTGAGGTCAGTGAGCGATTTGCTCCAGGTATAAGAGCCCTGTAGCGTCACGCCGTGTGAATATTGTTTCCGGATCGTGACCTGGAGGCTGTTGTAGTTGGAACTACCGTCGAACGCCGTAACTTGCAATCCAGCCGGAGCATAGCCGACGTAAGGCGTGCGGAAAAATACGTTCGACGTCGTTGTGGTTGTGATCCCGTTGATCGGATCGGAGGCGCTCGCAAGTTGAGCGGTATTGACATTGTGATTGTAGTCCAGCAGGTTGATACCGCTGGAACCCACGTAGCCTGCTTCCAGCACCCAGCGGGGAGCGAATTCATACTGGATGTTCAGGTTGTACTGTCTTACCAACGGCGTGTGGATGTCCGGGTCGAGGTAGGGCACACTCAGGTTCGAGGTGCAGCTCTTTAGGATTGGCGCTGAGTTGGCCAGGCATGCCGCACTCGGATCGGAATAGCGTTGGGCAAACACGCCAGGCGGAAGGTAAGGGTACGGATTCTGGATGGTGAATGGCGCTGCCGCGGCGCCGCTATAATCCAGCGTCTCTGCATATGGGTTACCTTGTTCCACGGCGTGGACGAAGCGATCGGCGCCGATACGGTCGTAGAAAATGCCCGCGCCTCCGCGAATCACCAGTTTGCTATTGACCTGGTACGCAAATCCCAGGCGGGGACCGAAGTTGCTCAGGGGCGGGTGATCTTGGATGGCGCCGGTGCCGCTGCTATTGATGAGCACGCCAGCGGGCGGCTGCGGGTAGTGGGCTAAATAATTTCCCGCGGTGACCCAGCCGGCGTAGTTAGCCGGAAGACCCTGCGCTGAAGTTGGCACCTGCGAATTAGGCGCCAATTGGCTGGGCCATGTATTGGTCAGGTTGGCGTACTTCTCCGAGAACGTGCCGTCGTATTCCCAACGCACTCCCAGATTTACGGTGAGTTTCGAACTTACCTTCCAGTCGTCTTGAACGAACGCATTCAAATTTGGCAGGCGGTAGGCGTGGATGATTCCACCGGCCGCGGGCGGACCGCTCGCTACACAGTACAAGCATTGGAAGATATTGCCAGGGTTATTCGCCGCAAGCAGGTTAGTGAAACTTCCGATAAGCAGCCACCCGCGCGTCAGGCCTGCGAAATCGAGGTTCCACTCGGTTTTTTCCATCTCGAAGCCGGCTCGAATGGTATGTTTTCCGTGTGACCAGGAGATTTGATCCTGCCATTGAAACTGATTGGTTGGGCTGAGTACGGGCTCCAGGAACCCGCCTATGCCGAAACCGTTGATAAGGAAATCAATTGGTGGACCCTGGGTCTCGCTGGGAACGATGGGGGTAATGCCGAGATTCTGAGGCGTCCAGCCGGCAGGCAGAGAATCCGACGACTTAGTGAACAGTCGTTGAAAAGACCCGCGAAGTTCATTGACGAAAGTATTTGTCACAATACTGGTCAGTTTCAATACCGCGTTGGTGTTGGAGTATTGCGATAGTTCTGGGGCTCCCGGCACTGCTCCGCCGATCCCTGTGTTGAACTGGGTGGTACGCGGATCGGTGCTGTACATGAACCGCATCGCGAGCGTGTTTTTCGGGTTGATTAGATAGTCGCCATTCACCAAGGTCTGCTTTTCCGAGAACAACGCCGGCTGATTGAAGGCGACGTTGCCAAACGTGGGATTCGAAGGGATGTAATAGCTGCCATTCGCGTTCTTGACGTTGAGCATGTTCAGGGCGACCTGACTGACGGTGGTAGACGAGCACGGAAGCACACCGTTGGGGCCTGGGGGACCGAAGGATGGAAGCTCACAATTACCCGCGATCAACGCGGACACGAACGACTGTGTATTGCGGGGACCCGCGGGAATAACCGGGTACAGCGTGACTGCGGAGTTACCGGCTACGTTCACTCCGTTTTTTTGCCCGGTTCCCTCGTAACTTCCAAAGATAAAGAGCTTGTCCTTTTTGATGGGTCCACCGATCACGCCGCCATATTGGTTCTGGTTCAACACCTGCTTGGGGCAAGACTGATCCGCATAGGTAGTGCGGCAAACGTCCCGATTGTAAAAGAAATCGTTGGCGTCGAAGACCGCGTTGCGCACGAATTCGAATGCCGTGCCGTGCCAGGTATTGGTGCCCGACTTAGTAACCACGTTCACGTTCCCGCCGGGGTTACGGCCATAAGTGGCGTCGTAGGTGGACGTCTGGATCTTGAATTCCTGGATGGCGTCTGGGCTGGGAACGGCGATGCCGACGTAGATACCGTTGTCATTGGCGCTTCCACTGCTGGCCATGCTCTGAATTGCAACGCCGTCCATCTGAAAATTGTTCTGACCGGGCGTGGCTCCGTTGACGCTGATATCCAATGTGCCTTTGCCGAAGTTAGTAGCATTATTCACGCCGACGTTAGCGCCAGCCGACAGACCGATAATCTGCGTAAAGTTCCGGTTGGCCAGAGGTAGCTCGGTTACTTCATTGCTGCCCACCACCGTGCCCAAGGTCGAGCTAGAGGTCTGCAAGGTTTCGGCCGAGGCTTCGACGGTGACTTGCTCGGATTGCGCTCCCACTTCCAAGGCGCGATCGAGGGTTGGACTCTCGGTCACGTTCAGGTTTACCGATCCGACCTCCGATGTCTTGAAGCCTGACGCGGAAAAGCGAGCTTTGTAAGTGCCGGGTGGAAGCAGCGTAAATTTGTACTGCCCGTCGCTCCCGGTGGTGGTGGTGCGGGTCTGACCAGTGTCATTGCTGGTGAGAGTAACAGTCACGTTCGGGATGGCGGCGCCCGACGGATCGGTGATGGTTCCGCTGAGGCCGGATGTTCCGGCGGATTGTGCCATTAAGGATGGCACGTAGATCGCAATCAGCAGCGCGCACAGGGCAAATGCGGTCTGCAAACTTAGCAGCGTTTTAGATCTCATACTCCAACCTTTCCTTTTGAACCACTCGACGTTCCTACACGTGCATGGTGCGTTACGTTCTAAAAGAGCTGAATGAATCTATGCCAACGATTACGTGGTTGCAAAGGCACGGAGTTCCATTTCAATGCTTACTGCTTGCGCGTGACCTCTCAAAAAGACTCCCGGTAGGCCCAAACTTTATCACGCGCGAGTGGAAATGGATTGCCGGAACCTGCACGTTCATGAACAGAATCATGACTTGCAGAATTGGAATAATCTGTTCTAATCTGTGACGGCATATCTGCGTCATAATGTAGGCAAATGACCGTCTAAGATGATTAGCGGGTTGCTGTGGCTGACACGGACAGCGATGAGTTTCGATGTCGAATCTACAAATCGATTTTGCCGCTGCTGTTGCCGATGCTATCGATAGGAGTTCCGGCCAGATCCATCATCGAAACCAGCAGGTTCGCGATGGGCGTATGTTTCTCGTTTTGGATGTGGCGGCCAGCCTTTAGACGCCCGTTTGCGCCACCTGCTAGCAGGACAGAAATCGGATCGTGACTGTGGACGTTTCCGTCGTATTCCCACCGCATCGCTCGGCGATCCAAATGCGATCGTGAGAATCTACGTCGACCGCGCTACCAGTCTATTCGATATAGCCGGGAGCCTTCTTGAGCCGGCTGAACGTGGCTGGATTGTGTTCGATCCAGAGTTGCGCACCGCTTTGCTTGAGAAATGCCTCCATGGCGGCGCGGCTGGCGAGGGTTTGGTCCTTGTTGGATTCAATGGGTGGAACTTTGTTTGAACCCCGCTCTTCCGGATAGTGCCAGAGATCGCCGGCGATCAGCACGGGGCCTGTTTTCGGTAGTTTCAAGAAGAGAACTTGATGGCCTGGCGTATGTCCAGGAGCGTACTTGATGACGACCGTGCCGTCGCCGAACACATCGTAGTCGGTTTCAGAAAGGCTGATGGTTTTGCTGTTCTTGAGTTGAATGTAAGCCGCTTGATCCTCCGGCTTCACCGCGAACATCGCTTGGCGTTCCGCGGGATGCACCAGCCACGTGGACCGATAGAAGGCATTCGCATTGGCGACGTGATCGCTGTGATAGTGCGAAAACGCCACATGGGTGATGCTAGAAGGCGGATAGCCAAGCGCTACCAATTGCGGTATCAAGGGCTTCGGAGAGCTGGCTTTGGCCATGAGCAGAGGCTGAGTGACGGGATTATCGTTTTTGAACGCGCTATCGGGAATTACGCCCACGTCCCACATCAGCGTTCCTTTGGGATGAACGACCAGATAACAAGGCACCACCATATTCGCGTCTTTCAGCTCCTCTTTCTTGAATTGAAAGAGAGTTGGGTCGAAGCCCTTGATGGCGCCACAGTCGAACAAGTAAACCCGTAGCGACTTCACCGGCGCCGCTTTTTTCTGCAACGGCGCAGGTTGGCCCAGTAGGGCAAAACTGAGACCCGCAGTTAATCCGGCGCAAATGGTCCAGCGTTTCATGCGGCCTCTTTTATCTATTATTTCGCCTCGCACATCGACGGATTCCATTTTGATCCGTCCTTTTCCAGCTTGAAGTGCGTGCTGGTGACGAACTGCTGGTAAAGATTCACCGGATCGTCGACCATGGTGGTGACAACCATCCAGGAGTCGCCGTTGGGCTCGTTGGTGCGATTGTAATATTCGGTGAGCACAGCGTTGGCGCTGTAGGGTACACCATTCTTGCGCAGGTAGCCGGACTTCATATTGGAAGTGACTACTTTGAGCGACCCGCCTGCCGGTCCCGCGCCGCCGCGCGGGGGAGGCCTCAAACCGTCCCAGGTGGCAACGGAATATCCCTGCCAGCTTGCCGCTTCATTCGCGGCAGGCTTTGCGCCGAAGCGGAAGATACGGGTTTGCGTTCCGGCGTCGGCTTCCACTTTTAACGTGTTGTCATCGGCCCAGGTAATGTGTACGCGTCCGGGCACGCGCATGATGGCTGCTGCGCCGTACGCTTTGCACTGGTTACCTTCGGCGATGTCCTTATTCGGATCCCAGGCATCGGCAGCTTTGTGCGCTGCTTGTGTTAGCGGAAGGCTCGCGTAGTCGCCTTTGGCGGGAGTAAGCATGCGCCAGCGCCAGTCTTCCGTGACGATGGAAACCCAATAGCCCGTGAGATCTTCCGGCGCGACTTGTTTCGCCGGACGCGCAACCTGGGGCGGGGGCGGACCAAACTGCGCCCGCAGGCTGGTGGGTGGGAATAGCAACAGCGCCGCTGCCGCGCCGAAGAAGGACGCGAGGCCTTGGGTGGTTAAGTTGCGAATCATCAGGCCACACGTTAACACGCGTTAGCGGCGAGGGATTGCTGGATCTGCACCTCTCTGAACAGAAACGTGACTAGCAGGGAGTTGACGTAGCCATCGCTCACAATAACGCGCCGTCGAGTATGTCACCGATCGTCCAGATGTGTTTCTGGGGCGCGAAGAATGCTTCACAACCTTACTTGAAATGTGCAAAGTTGGAGTAACATGACAACATGTCCCGTCCACTCATGAATAGGCGTGAAGCCGTGCAACTGCTCGGAGCAGCCGCTGCCGCACAAACGCTGGCCGCTCAGACGCCGGATATCTGCTTCCTCACGGCCGTCGAAATGGCGGGGCTCATCCGCGGCAAAAAGTTAAGCGCTCGTGAGGTGATGGCGGCTCACTTGAAGCAGATCGAGCGCATCAATCCGAAGGTGAATGCGATCGTAACCCTGCTTGCGGAACAAGCCACGGAAAAAGCCGGCCAAGCCGATGAGTCCCAAAGCCGCGGAACTTTGCTCGGGCCACTACATGGTCTACCCGTGGTTCATAAGGATTTGTTCGAGACCGCCGGAATCCGCACGACTTTTGGCTCGCGGATTTTCAAAGACAATGTGCCGAAGCGAGACGCGATCATCGTTGAACGGATCAACGGCGCCGGCGCGATCTGCGTGGGGAAAAGCAACACACCGGAATTCGGCGCGGGCTCGCAAACCTTCAATGAAGTTTTCGGCGTCACAAAGAACCCTTATGATCTGACCAAGACCTGCGGCGGTAGCAGTGGGGGCGCCGCGGTGAGCCTGGCTTGCGGCATGGTCCCTATCGCCGATGGCAGCGACAGTGGCGGCTCTCTGCGAAACCCGGCCTCATTCTGCAATGTCGTTGGAATCCGCGTGGCGCCTGGCCGGGTTCCGGCGCATGCGCAAGGGAATGCCTGGCTTACGATCGCCGTTCAGGGTCCGATGGCCCGCACCGTTTCCGATCTCGCGCTGCTGCTCAGCGTTATCGCCGGTCCTGATCCACGCTGTCCCATCTCCGTCACAGAGCCCGGCTCGCGCTTCGCGGGCAACCTGGAGCGCGGCTTCAAAGGCGTGCGGGTTGCCTGGTTCAAGAACATGGGTGGAATTCCGTTCGACCCGCAAGTTACCAGCCTCGTCAACGCACAGCGTAAGGTTTTTGAAGACCTCGGATGCATCGTTGAAGAAGCCGAACCGGATTGGAGGGGCGCGCACGAGGGTTATGACATCCTGCGCGCTTGGAACTACGCTTCCACGCAATCCGAGAATGTCCGGCTACATCGTAGCTTGGTGAAGGACACGATCCAGTGGGAAGTGGAGCGCGGCTCCAAGCTAACCGGCGCGGATATTGCCCGAGCGCACAGCTTGCGCAGCGCAGCCTGGGACCGGATGCGGGTCTTTCAGGAAAAGTACGACTACTTCATCGCACCCACCTCGCAGGTGCTTCCTTACGATTTGAAACAGCCGTATCCCACCGAAATCGAGGGCACCAAGATGTCCACGTACGTCGAGTGGCAAAAGTCCTGCATTTTGATTTCTTCGCTGGAGAACCCTTCCATCTCCGTCCCCTGCGGCTTCACAGCGCAGGGTTTGCCCGTGGGGTTGCAAATCGTCGGCAGACATCGCGATGAGCTGAGCGTTTTGCAAATAGCATACGCATTCGAGCAAGCTACGCAAGTGGCACGCCGCAAGCCGGCAATTGCCTAGCTGAGCATGAAAGGCGTGGTCATTCGCGGTGACGGGATCGCGGCCTGTTGCTGCGCGCACTTGCTCACCACGGCTGGTTTCCCGGTAGCGATGGAAAAGGCCGATCGAACGCCGGTTCCAGCGGTATTGTTGAGTGCCAGAACCCAAGCGCTCATTGGAGACGTTTTCGGGCGCAGGGATTTGTTTACCGGGTTGCCAAGGATCGAAAAACGAAGCGTAGCTTGGGGCCCAGGCTCTGAGCCTCTGGTCCTCGCTCACTCATCAGTGATCGTCTCGGAAGCGGAGCTGGCGGAACGTCTTTGGCCTTTTGGTCTCCTTGATGGTCCCCAGTCTGAAACAGATCCCAGTTGGACCATCCTGGCCGCCCGCCCACTCCCCGCCTCGACGGTCGAGCGCCACTTCGGTTCGCGAATGGCCTGGGTACTGCGAGTTGAGTTGGCGCACGGCATCGATTCCTCCACCTGCTGGATCGAATCGCTCGAAGGTGGGTGGTTGTTTCTGATCCCGGGTGGAGACAACGCTGGCTGGCTTCTGGCCGTGGGCGGCGCACACGAGCACTTGCTAGAACAGAGCCGGATGGTAGCGGAGCGGATCGAAGGCGTGTGCGGCAACGCAGGACAATTCGCGGCGTACCCGCGGATAGCCGATCCACTCTGTGGACCCGGATGGCTGGCGTGCGGGAGCGCTGCACTGGCCTTCGACCCGCTGTGCGGCGATGGCGCGGGCAACGCAGTTCGTGAGGCAATCCTGGCGGCGGCCATAATCCGGGCCGAGGCGGATGGAGCGGATGCGACGGATGTTCTTGCGCACTACCGGGCACGCTTGCTCGCCGGATTCAGAAAGCATCTGGAGCTCTGCCGGCAATTTTACGCCGCCGGCCATTCAGGCCCCTGGTGGAACACTGAGTTAGATTTCCTCCAACAAGGGATCGAGTGGTGCGCACGCCAGATGAATGATTCGAAGCCCTTCCAATGCCGGCTACACGGATTCGAACTTCAGGCTATTTCAGGTTAAGTCCGATCCGCTCTGCTTCGGCGGCCAACACGGAGCAAACCTTTCCATGCGAGCGATTCTCCAGGCCCTCGCAGGCGCGCGCCACGAAACCCGTCATATTAGCCACCGCAAAGCTGATGCCCTGCAGATTCCGTTCCTTTGGTACATCCGGGACGGGGCGTGGATATCCAGACGCGCAGAGCTCCAGCCCTTCCGGAGTTCGCCTGCACGAATAGGAGTATCGAGGACAATTCCAGTCCAGGCCCACTCCAACAACTCCCATCAGGCTTCCCGGAAAAGCCGCAATTCCGTTCATGTTGTGAGCCGAAACCACGATCGTGCCGTGCTCCGCGGCGCGGGCGATCAAAGAAGTAAATCGCGCCGCATGCGCCGGGTTCGCGGTCCCTAGGCTCAGATTAATTACATCCATCCGGTGGTCAACACACCATTGAATGGCGCGTGCAATAACATCGATGCTGGCGCGAAGTTCCGTATGGAACACCCGGACCGCGAAGTACTCCGCTTGAGGCGCTTTCTCCTGAATCGCTGCCATCACCGCCGTTCCATGTCCGATGAGATCGACGAAAGAATCCTCTTTCTGACTGCCGATCGCGACGCCTCCCGCCACGCCAACGATGTGAGGATGCGACGCATGCACGCCGCTGTCGATCACGGCCACCCGGACGCCTTGTCCGGAGCTCCCAGGGAAAGCGATGGAACTCGCGTGCACTTTCGCGGGCGCATCCGGAACGGTTACGTCCGCGCGAATTCCGTCCATACTTTTCCTTCTCTCAAATTCACGACTTGGTCCGCCATCTCCGATAACGCAGGCCGATGGGTGATGACAATGACCGTCCGCCCGCGCAGAGATTTACGCAAGTTCCGGGCCACGATTCTCTCCGTGGCGGGATCAAGCGCCGAGGTAGGTTCATCCAGGAGCAGCACACTGGGCTTGCGCAGCAGGGCGCGTGCCAATGCTACCCTCTGCCGCTCTCCCGCCGAAAGCGCCAGTCCGCGTTCGCCAGTCTGGGTATCGTAGCCTTCCGGTAGACGCCGGATCAGTTCGTCGAGGCCAGCTTCGCGTCCCGCAGCTTCTATCTCTTCCCGGCTGGCCTCGGCGTGTAGGTACGAGATGTTCTCTGCGATGGAGGCATTGAAGAGGTGCGGGGTCTGATCCACTAAGACTATTTCTCGCCGCAGGTCTTCCAGGCGCAACGCACGCAGATCGACCCCGTCTACGGTGATACGACCGCAATCGGGATCGAGAAAGCGGACAAGCAAATCTGCGATCGTGGATTTTCCCGCGCCGCTTGGCCCGAGAATCGCGCAAAACATGCCGGCTTGGATCTCGAAGGACACACCGTTCAGCACGTCCTCTCGATCGTGCCGTAGGACTACATCTTCCATGACGATCTTGTCGCGGATGGGACCAAGCGGAAGTGCCTTCGGCTGTTCCACGACCTCGGCAGGCGTGTCCAAAATTTCGAAGATGCGAGCAAGCGAAACACGCGCTGCCGCAAGACTCGCCGAGAGGTTCATCATGTTCTGAACCGGAGACAAAAGCCGAACGTGGTAAGCCATGAAAGCGACCAGCGTACCGATGGTCATCTTGCCGTCAATGATCATCTTTCCGCCGTACAAAAATACTAAAGCGGTGGAGGCGGTCAGGATTGTACCGGGCAGAGCGCCGGTAAGGAAGGACGTCATCTGAAGGCGTAGCAGAGTGTCAACAAAGGCGCTATTCCGCTCGCGAAAACGCCCTTCCTCATACTTGCCCGCATTCGAAGCCACCACGGTGCGCATGCCGATCAAAGTTTCTACAAACAGGCTTCCAACATCGGCGGCTCGCTCTCGCAGTAATCGAGTAAACGTGGTCAGCTTGCGCTGGTAACGGCTGAAGGTATACAGGCAGAGAGGAACCAGCACGGTGCTCAGGCAAAATAGACGCCAGTTTAGCCAGAGCATCATCGCAACGCTGCCGGCGAAGAAAACCACATTGCTCAGCACCGCCAGGAGCGAATCGGCGGAAACACGCTGCACTTCGCCGATGTCATTGTTTAAACGCGATACCAAGTCTCCGAGTCTCCATTTGGCATAGAAGCGAGGCGAGAGCGTCTGGAGGTGACGGTAAAGGGCAACCCGCATATCGAAAAGCATTGCGGCCGAGACCCGGACGTATTGGTAGCTGGAAAGAATGTTCAGCGCGAATCCCAAGACAGTAACGCCGAACATCCCGGCTGCCACCCACCACAACGCTCGCCAGTCGCGACGGAGCAGCGCGACATCGATCAAGAGTTTGGAGAGGTAGGGCTGCGCGAGGCCGAGTCCGGTAGCCACCAGACTCGTCGTGAGGATTAGCAGCAGACGCCGCGCATACGGGCGCAAAAATACCTTGAGCCGCCAATACTCGCTCCAGCTCGTCGCCGCGTCGCGAGGGGAAACTACACCAATACTATTCAACAGTCGGTCCTTCACGCAAGCACTGCTGCACTGCGCGCTCTGCGGAATGGTTTCATCATAGCGTCGATCTGGCTGGCCAGACTTCCTGGCGTCTGCATTGCATGAGGAAACGCGGTGATAAACCGGTTTTTAACCTATCCCATAATCCCGTACCTTCTCAATTGCAAAGGCTTTAGCGGAATTCACTGCGTGTTGACAAAGTTCTCGGACGACCACATACTCCAACTCTAGGCATGACTCATCGCAATTTTTGTGTCTCCGCCGCGATCGGGCGATGTCCTTATGTGTTCCGAGATATCTCAGCTGGACTCGCCGTTTTTGCCCTATCGTTCGTCCAGGTCGTTTCTGTCTTCGCACAGGGGCCGAGCGAATCCAGAATCGCTGCCGCAGAGGCAAAGCCCGTCGAAGGCATTCCCGTTACCGATCCTCTAGTGATCGCAAAGTGCGGTGGCTGCCATAAGAAAGACGACAAGGGGAACCTCACACGCATCTCGTGGGAACGTACGACACCGGAGGGCTGGGAGGAAGTGATCAAGCGGATGGTCCGCTTGAACGGCCTGAAGCTGAATCCTGAAGAAGCACGCGCGGTGATCAAGTCGCTGAGCGCGAGTCATGGCCTCGCCCCTGAAGAAGCCAGGGCTATCGCTTACATGTCCGAACATCGAATCATCGAGGAGCCCATCCCAAACGACAACCTCAAGACCACGTGCGCCGCTTGCCATCCTTTTGGACGGGTGGCGTCCTTCCGGCGCGCGCCTGAAGAATGGAAGCTGCTCGTCAACCTGCACGTGGCACTGTATCCGATTGTGGAGCTCACTGCATTCGGTCGCTCGCGCGGGCGTGGCGGCCCGTCTGGGGAAGCCGCGGCAGGTCCTCCACCACCTGAGCCGGCGGATCAAGCCATAGAGTTTCTCTCCAAGAACTATCCGCTCGAAACAACCGATTGGGCGTCGTGGCGGACGCGAACGCGCGCTCCGAAGCTGGCCGGCAAATGGCTTGTATCGGCGCACATCGCCGGCCGGGGCGACTTCTCCGGGGAGATGACCATCGATGCCGGCTCAACACCGGATGAATTCACTACTCAGGTTAAATTGCTGCCGGTCGCCGGTGGGCCGGCCATCGAGCGCACGGGCAAAGTCCTGGTCTTCAATGGATACGCATGGCGTGGACGATCCACTGGAAGCCCTTCAGGCTCTGCGCCTGGTGACATTCCGGGAGAAATGCGCGAATCGATGATGATCGCGCCGGACCAGTCCTGGGCTGAAGGCCGCTGGTTCTGGGGCTCCTACGATGAGTTTGGCGCAGACGTGAAATTGCGAAGAGCATCGGGAGCCGCGACGATCTTGCTCATCGACCGCCCGTCGCTGAAGGCCGGATCGCAGGCGCAGCGCGTACGCATACTGGGCGACGGCTTGCCTGCTCAGGTCACTCCTGCCGATCTCGACTTCGGCGCGGGCGTAACCGTCAGCCGCATTGTGTCCCACACACCCCAAGAGATCGTGGCGGAAGTGGATGTGGCGGAGAATGCAATCTCCGGAAAGCGCGATATTGCCGTCGGTAGCGCGGTGCTTCCGAATGCGATCGCGGTCTACGATAAGATCGATTACATTCGAGTCTTGCCGGCAACGCCTATCGCACGGCTGGGCGGAGCTGCTCAGCGCCCCAAAGGTTATCAGCAGTTCGAAGTGATGGCCTATAATCGCGGGGCCGACAATAAACCATACACGGCTGACGATGTTGCGCTCGGGCCAATCGATGTTTCTTGGTCGGTGGAGGAATTCCCCGAGGTCTTTGGCGACGACGACAAAAAGTATGTCGGTACCCTCAGCGAGACGGGACTTTTCACGCCGGCGCTGGATGGCCCGAATCCCCGGCGCAACCAAATGCGCGACAACTACGGCACGGTTTGGGTGGTGGCCACCGCGAAGAGCGAGCACGACGGAAATGGCAAGCCACTCACTGCGAAGGGATACCTGATTGTCAGTCCACCGCTCTACATTATTTGGGACAAGGAGATCACGCCGTGACGGTAACTGAACAATACGTATATCGTCTAGGCGAGTTTCACGCCTTCAGCGCGGGTAGCCGCCGTTTTCTCTATCTTGTTCCGAGTGGCGGGATCTTCGAACTGGACGCTGCCGCAGCTGTCGTCATTGACCGGATCGGCCAAAACGAGCTTTCGTACGACGAACTTTTTCCGGATTTGAGCGCCCTGGGGCTCACCTCAGACGACGCCGAGGAATTGGTGGATGACCTGCTTCAGTCCCACGTGCTGGTCACGGGAGAGCCTGCCTTTGAGCCGACACAGATTCCTCGCGCCGATTTCCCGCTCCAGACGCTGGTCTTGAATCTCACCAATCAGTGCAATCTTTCTTGCCAGTATTGCTATGAATATGGCGAAGACAAGGTCGCCACACCCGACGGCAAGCCGAAATTCATGGACTTCGAAACCGCCAGGTCCTCAGTAAACTTTTTGCTGAAGCAGTCCGCCGGCCGGCGCGCCTTGCATATTACTTTCTTCGGCGGTGAGACGCTCATGAATTTCCCGCTGTTGAAGCAGGTGGTCGGCTATGCCAACGAACAGGCGAAGGCGCGGTCGCAATCGATTGATTTCAGCCTGACTACCAACGCGACCCTTTTGACGCCCGCAATTATCGCGTTCCTTTCGGAGAACCGCATCGGCGTCACGGTCAGCATGGACGGACCTAAGGAGATGCACGACAAGCTGCGTGTTTTCGCCGGCGGCCGCGGCAGCTATGACATCATCGAGCCGAGGGTGCGCGCGCTGATCGAGAACCATCGCACGCGACCCATCACGGCGCGCGTTACTTTGACCTCGGGCGTCACCGACGTGGTGCGGATCTTCCGCCATCTCAAGAACGATCTCGGATTCCATGAGGTGGGCTTTGCTCCAGTCACCACGTCGCCAGACCGGCTGTATGCCGTCAATGACCGTGGAATGGATGGCGTCCTCGGACAGTTCAAGGTTCTGGCCAGTGAATACCTTGAATTTGCACTTCGCGGCGAGATGCACGGCTTCTCCAACGTTAGCGACACGCTCGGCGAATTGCATCAGGGTATCAGCAAATCGCACCCCTGCGGCGCGGGCCTCGGCCTGGTAGGGGTTGGTCCTTCGGGCGACATCGCTCCTTGCCACCGATTCGTCGACTCGGATCAACACGCACTCGGCCACGTATCTTCGGGCATCGACCGCGACAAGCAGGCCGACTTTCTCAGCCGCGGTCACATCAATGCCAAGTATGATTGCCACACCTGTTGGGCCCGTCCTGTTTGCGCCGGTGGTTGTCACCATGAGGCCTTTGTGCGTTACGGCGACACCGGTCACCCCAATCTGCATTACTGCGACTGGATTCGCGACTGGACCGACACCTGTCTGAGCATCTATGGCGCTATCGCCGCGCGGAGACCCGAGTTCCTCGACTATTTTGCCGAAAGGAAAGGTCAATGAAACATTTGCGAGCCGTCAATCAAAAGGCCCGCCGCATCGACGATTTCGTCGCGTCGAAACGCGAGGATGTGGTGGGGCTGCAAGGACCGCCGGCGCCTCCCAAAATGCGAGTTCCCATGGGTTGCACGTTGATCTTTACGCCCGGTTGGGAAGTGGATTCAGCCGGCGGCGCGGCAGGTCTCTGCCAACCTCTGGAGCGCGACATCTACGATTGCTACGTAGATTGCTACTGGCCTGCCCAGGTCCCAGACCACCTCAATAACTCTCCGGATTGGACGAACAAGTGCGCCAGCGCCACCAAAGATTGGCGGAATCTGGATCTCATATTTCCCTAACCTCCCATGAACAAGTTCTCGCTTCTGATTCTTCTGGGACTCTGCGTGGCCGCAAACGCGGGTACTATCTTTCTTCCCGCATATCCCGACCACATTCTCGTCATTGACGAGGCCAGCCAAAAGATCGTCGATAAGATACCGAGCGAAATCGGGATTCCCACCGCCATCAGCCAGTCTTACGATCGCAAAAAGATCTACGTTACCTCCAACGACAAGAACGGCGTCGAAGTCGTCGATATTGCGAGCCACAAAGTCCTGGAGCATTTCGAGCTGAACCATGGAAATCAGCAATTCCGCATCTACGGAGTTGCTCCCGATCCCCAGGACAAGGTCTTGTACACGGTGGTCAGAGAAGTAGTCAAGCAAGCGGATCGCTATGAAATCGGCAAATTCAAGTACGCCGTTATAGACCTTGCCCAACAGAAGATCGTTCGCACGGCGGATATGTCTCCCGAAGACCAGGAGGGAAACAATCCCTACCCGGGAAGCAACCCATTCCACATCTCTCCCGACGGGAAGTACATGTACCAGTTCCGCGACAAGATCACAATTCTCGATACCAGCAACTTCCACGTCTCCGACCGGATCGATTTGGCAAAGCCGGACTTTCCCGACATGGCCAACATCGGCATCGGAGCACCCTTCGGAACGCTCGATGAGCAAGGCGCTTTCGTCTCGCTATTCAATGCGGAGGATACCGTCGTACACCGTCGTTTCTTTGGTATCGCCCGTTTTGACCTGAATTCACGAGAGTTCAAGTTTACCGAGATCGGTCCTGCTCCAGCCGGCATGATGGGGATACAGGTATCGCCCGATCGCAAGACTGGTTACAGCGTTGTCAGCAACGGAGAGCACGGCAATCGCCGCTGCGAGTTCTGGGCCTTCGATCTAGCAACGAATCAGCGCACGATGACAGCAGAGTTCGCGTGCCGTCCGCGCTTTAGCTTCGGCATATCGAGCGACGGCAAACGGCTGTACCTTTATGGAGCGGGATTTGAGATCGAAGTCTGGAACGCTGCGACGCTGAAGCTGGAACACACCATTGATCTGCACAACGATGTCACGATGGGTGGGATCATCGTCGTTCCCTAGAGTGGCGTCAGATCCCGGTGCAGTACGTAGGATATGTCTGTCGGGATCCCATCCGTAAACTTCACCTTCAATACAACCTGGTAGTAGCGAGGGATTTCTCCCGAAGCTTTCCTGAGCTTATTGACCAATGTGCGGGCGAATGCCGGATCTGTAAACGCCCGGACCGCACCCTCGCGCCCCCAAGTGCGATTACTGGTGAAACTCTGAAAAATTGTACTGCCCAGCGGACCGGGCGCGTGGGATATCAGCGCGTAAACCTCACCATCGTTGGGCGCTGCTCCGGGAGGTCTATCCGCGAAAAGCGCGGGCTCGCCGGCTCGCGGCCGCAAGTTGCGGATTCCCTCCGGCACCTGCGCCAGTTCCGGCTGAAGTTGGATTCCGGGCAGTCGTTGGTTAAGAATCACTTCCGGACCGATCAATATCACATTGTTCTCAGCCAGTTCCTGCAAAGGAAATTGGCTGCTGAGCGCCAAGGAGATATCTTGCCGACGAGTCCCCAGGAGCTTGCCGAACAAGAACGAAGAGACTAATTCTCCTGTTGGTGTGAAGTTGAAGGTAGGTTGAATGCTGGGATTCCCAACCAACTTCCGCAATGCCGATACCTCTGGAGAATTTGTAGCGTCCTCTGGCCGGCGCAGAGATATTTTGCGGAAGTAGATGTCGGTACCCCGCAGTCCGATGAAAAGCGGGTCCGCGACGGTGATGATCAGAGGCCTCTTGGATTCTAAGAATGGACGCCATAGTTGTTCCATTTCCGGCGTCCAAGCTGTCAATCCGGTTTGGTTCTGGCGGGTACGCCAAAGCAAGGTGGCTGAATACGCACTCCACAATGCCAAGAGCAGAAAAGCGGAACCGAGAACAATCGTAGTCCGGCGCCACTGCCGGGTATGTTCCAACTGGTCTCGGTGAATGCTGTTCACTTCATCCAAGCGAACGTCCGGAACCGTTGAGCGCGTCTCCCACTTCAGCTTAAAGTGCCCTTTCGGAAGATCCAGCAGGACCGCATCATCCTTGCCTTCGGTCCGATAGTACTCGCCCAACTTTTGGCGAAGGCGCCCGATCTGAAGCCGCACGATCGCATCCTGGCGGGGATCATAAGTAGGCGGCTTGCCAAAGGCATCGATTCCAATGGTGTATTCCTTGAGTTGATCCGCCTCTCCCGAGAAGGCTTTGTCAGCGAGATAGCGTAGCAAGCGACGCAACACACTGGAAGCGCGGAAGGTATCACTTTGAAGGATGCGGTCTACTTGAGCCGGGGGCCCTGTTTCGCTCAACAACATGCAAGGATTATAACACCGGATTCTCACGAGGGCGTGCAAAGTCAGCAGTCTCCATTCGCAGCTTTGGACGCGGTCATATACCGGTTGATAACCTGCCCAAAAATCAGCGTACGTTATTGATGACACTGCACTTACTTAATAGTTGGCATGCATTGACAAAAGTGAAACAAGACCCCATACTTCAAACCTTAGGAAGCAAGTTGATCCCAGCGCCTCACCTGTATTTGTACTCTAGCCTTACATTTTTTTAGGCGATCGGGGAGTTCGCAGAGCTCAACTATTTTCACTCTGCTCGCGAAAGGGGTTTCACGGAATGAAGAACCGCTCATGGTTGCTGGCTGCTTCTCTGTGCCTGCTGGTAGGTACATCGGCCCTTGCTCAGTCTACATTCGGCACCCTTCTGGGTACGATCCAGGATCAGTCGGGCAGTATCATCCCTGGCGTTACCGTAACGGCCACAAATATGGACACCGCAGCCACCCGCACGGCAGTGTCGAATAACTCGGGGCAATATGAGTTGCCCAACATGCAGTCGGGAACATATTCGATCACCGCTGAAAAGCCCGGGTTCGCGACCGTGAAGACGGATGGGGTTACGCTTGATGCGCGGCAGGAGAGACGCGTTGATTTAAGCATGGGCCTCGCCGCGGTGCAGCAGAGCGTTGTGGTGACAACCGAAGCAGCAACGGTGAACACGGAGAATGCCAACATCTCTAACACGATCGGCAATTCGGAGGTCACTCAATTGCCTGCGAATTATCGCGGGTCCTCCACCAGCCCCCTCGGCGCAATTGTCTCGTTGCCCAACGTCCAGCAGGATCAGAACGGAACCATCGCCCTGACAGGCTCCCTCCCGTTCATGACCGACTACAGCGTGGATGGGACCTCCTCAGTCAACGTGCAGCGCAATTCACCCGCATCGAACATGTATCCCTCGTCGGAGATGTTGAGCGAATTCAAAGTATCGGCCATCAATAACAACGCAGAAATGGAATCCTCGGCTGACGTCACTGTGACTACCAAGGGCGGAGGCAACGCAGTGCATGGTAGCGGGTTCGAATATCTTCAGAATCGTGCGCTCGATGCCACGACCTATGGTTCAAACGAAAAGCCGGGAAAAGTTTGGAACACCTTCGGCGGCAGTTTCAGCGGTCCGGTGGTCATTCCGAAACTCTATAACGGCCATAACAAGACATTCTTCTTCGTGGACTATGAGGGCAATCGCAAACCTGGATCGGACTTAGTGGTCGACAGCGTCCCGACCGCGTCCATGGTCTCCGGCAATCTCAACAACGTGCCGGGCCCGGCTGCCGTGAATCCCTTCACCGGTGCACCGTTCCCAAACAATCAGATCCCGGCCAGCATGCTAAACCCGGTGGCGCAAAAGCTTCTCACCACCTACTATCCAGCGCCAAACTACGATTCCGGGTCCACCGTCGGGAACTACCGGACATTGGAGCCTTTGGCAAATGAAACCAACGGGTATGACATCCGGATCGATCAATACATCGGCAGCAAGAATCAGCTCTTCGGGCGTTGGAGCTGGAAGAACCTTCCCTTCCAGGCGCAGGCCAACCTCGGCCTTTCACAGTTATTGCCTGCCATCAACGTCGCCGAGGCGGATCGGAATCTCGTGCTGGCGGATAGCTATACGTTGACCGCGCACCTGGTGAACGAGTTCCGCTTCGGATATAGCAACCTGAACACAGCCCAGACCTATCCGTTCACGGGCGCTTCCGTGGTCTCGAGTCTTGGACTGCAAGGGCTGGACCTTTCGCACGCTGGCTCGGACGGTGGTTTCCCGGGATTCAATTTCAGCGCGGGAACAGGTTTTTCGACGATCGGTCATGGCGACATAGGACCATCGAGTTCTCAGACCATCCAGTACACGGACAATGTTTCCTGGATCAAGGGGAAGCACACGCTCAAGTTCGGCGTCGACTTCCGCTCGGTGAGTTATACGACGGTCAATAATTTTGGTCTTTCTGACGAATTCGGTTCGCTCAACTTCTCGGGCACTTTCAGCGGGAACGCATTCGCGGATCTTCTACTCGGTTTGCCGACTTTTAACGGCGTCTTTGACATTGGCCCGCACATCGATCAGAAATCTCAACACTTCGCCGTGTATGCGCAAGACGAATGGCGGTTGACGAAGAGTCTAACCCTGAGCTTCGGTATGAGATGGGAACTGCAGCCACCCTTTACAGAAAAAAATGGCAACATTGCCAATTTCAATCCGGCCAATGGAGGCTTGGTCTACCCGGACATCGCCGCGAAGGTGCTTCCCCCTGCCGCTTCCGTGCTGTATAGCATCAACGCGTGCCCTGGGACTATCGCCACTTTGCCGTGTTCACCGGTGCAGACTGCCAGTCAGGCAGGATTGCCACAAGGACTGCGATACACCTATTACAAAAACTTTGATCCGCGCATCGGTATAGCCTGGCGCCCGTTCGGTAACGACAAGACCGTGTTCCGGACAGGCTTCGGCATCTTTACGGTGCCCACGCTGGGCGGTGTGGCGTACCAAATGACGGGGACAGGTAGCACGAATTCGCCGTTTTACTTTAATGCGCTGGTGAACGGCCAGGCACTGTTTCAGCTTCCCCAGGTGGCTTACGGCAATGGTGGTCTGGTGCCGAGCGACGTCGGCACGTATACCTTTGACGTGGCTCAGCAGATACATTATCGCGATCCTGCTTCGGCGCAATGGAACGTTACGATCGAGCATGAGTTCTGGAAAGACTGGACGGGCAGAATCAGTTACATCGGAGAGAATTCCTACCGTCTGCCATTGACGACCGACCAGAATTCTATCCGCGCGAGTACGACACCGTTCAGCCCATCGGAAGTGCCCTATCCGCAGTGGGCCGCGATCTATCAATTGGGGAACTGGGGGTTCGCCAACTACCAGGATATGGAACTGCAGCTCTCCCACCGCATGGCGTCCGGTTTTTATGTGCAAGCCACGTATGACTGGGCTAAAGACCTCAGCGACGCCAACAATGACGCTCCAGCGGCGTACGGCGCCGAACAGGGCAACTTCACAGGCCCGCTGGGCTTCGTGGTGGGTGTCAACGATCGATTCAATTTGCGAAATGACCGCGGCAATGCGCCCGGAGATCGCCGCCAGCGCTTCCTGCTGACCGGAATCTATCAACTTCCCTTCGGTCATGGCCGGAAATTCCTGGCCAACTCCAATCGCTTTGCAAACGGAGTGCTGGGCGGATGGCAAATCAGCTCGATTGCTCTGGCCGAAACCGGGCCGTACCTGACGCCTTACGATGGTAATCCGTTGGACAGCCAGGCAAACCTCAATGAAGTGGGCCGGCCAGCGGTGGTGAGGCCCGACCAGATCGCTAACTGCAATATTTCGAACCCAACACCGAACGGCTGGTTCAATGACAATGCATTCGTTCTCACACCAGTGGGCGCGGGACGCACTGGAAACGCGGGTGTCGGAGTTTGCGAGGGTCCGGGGACTGTGACTATCGCGGGCGGGCTGTCGAAGGTTTTTGCGCCGTGGGAGAGACTGCGTGTGCGATTTGAAGCCACGTTTACGAACATTCTGAACCATCCGAACTTTGCACCTCCAGCGTCGATGGATGTGTCGTCGCTCAGCCAGTTCGGCGGTAATACCGCGCTCAGCAGCTTTGGTGTAACGCAAACCGTACAGAGCTCCGAGAACGGCGGCAATCGCGTCGGACAACTGTCGCTTCGGCTTGACTTCTGAATTGTGAGGGAATGATGGAATTTTCCAGGCGTCAATTTCTAGGGGTAGCGGGCGTCGCCTCGCTCGATGTAGCAGCGCGCTTGCAGGCGCAAGGCGGCACAGCCGACCTGGTGCTGTTCAACGGCAAGATCGTGACCGTGGATGACGCATTTTCCATTCGCCAAGCCATCGCGATCAAAGACGGACGGATCTTGGCGGTCGGGGGCAACGAGCTGCGCAACCAATACAGCGCGGCACGCACCATCGATCTGCGCGGCCGCATGGTGATGCCGGGCTTTCATGACACCCACATTCACCTGGGAGGACACTCCCGCCGCTATATCGACTTCAACGATACTAAGTCGCTCGCGGACCTGAAGCAGCAAGTAAGTGAGAAGGCCAAGGAGCTGGGCCCTAACGAATGGATCACGGGCGGCGGCTGGGACGAATATCACTTCACGGAGCAGAGAAAGCCGCTGCGAGCCGACCTGGATGCTGCGGCGCCGAACAACCCCGTCGTACTGACCAGAGCGGGAGGCCATAGCTCGGTCGGAAACAGCAAGGCTCTGGAGCTGGCGGACATCAACCCGGCAACCCCAGATCCTCCTCGCGGGCTCATTGAGAAAGATGCCAGCGGAGCACCGAACGGCGTGATCCGCGAGCGATCCGATCTGTATACGCGCTTGGTGCCCCGGGACAAGCCGGCAGATGTGCGCGACAGCTTGCTACAGAACGTTCGCGATCAGCTCAAGCTGGGCATCACCAGCGTCATCGAAGCGGGATCGTCCGTGGATCCCAACGTTGTCGGCTCTTACGCCGAGTGGGAGATTCTGTACCAGAAGCATGGCACGGAACTGCCGCGCGCATCCATTCAGGTGGGCTATCCATCCCCAGCAGGCGAAGCGAAGGCCGGCGCCGCGAAGCTGAAGGAATTCGGGAAAAAGACGGGCGACGGCAACGACCGCCTGCGTGTGGGTTCGATCGGGGAGATGGCCGCCGATGGTGGATTCACCGGACCCACGGCCTGGTGTCTGGTGGACTATAAGGGACTGCCGGGATTCCGTGGCCGGGCGTTCTTCACACCAGAACAGATCCACGCCAACATCGAGGAGGGCCACAAGCTCGGCTGGCAATTCGGAATCCACGCCATCGGCGACGCCGCCATCGCAATGACAGTGGATGCGCTGGATAAGGTGCTGCACGATTATCCACGCAACGACCATCGGCACTACCTGTGCCACTTCACCGTCCTTCCCCCCGAGCGAACCATGGACCTGATGGTGAAGGACAAGATTCATATCGCGCAGCAGCCGAACTTCACTTACAACTTGGAAGGCCGTTACGTGGAAACTTTGGAAGGCAAGCGCCTCACTACGAACAACGCCCTGACCACTCCCATCAAAAAGGGCATTTTCATGGCATTCGGCAGCGACAACCTGCCCATTGGACCCATGGTGGGGTTATACGCTGCCGTCACGCGCAAGGGCGAGAGCGGCAAGGTGTACGGTCCGGAACAAGCCGTGAGCATGAAGGACGCCATCACGATGTATACGCGGAACGGGGCTTTTCTCACGCGCGAAGAGAAGCTCAAAGGCACGCTGGAGCCAGGCAAGCTGGCCGACATGATCGTGCTACCGGAGGATCTCTTGAATGTCGCGCCGGAGAAGGTGTTGAACATGAAAGTGGACATGACCATTGTCGGTGGTAAAGTGTTGTACGAACGCGTTTAGAGACATCCGGCCAGCCAAGTTCCGCTTACCAACTGCATGATTGCCTCCATTAATCCGTTCACCGGCCAGACGATCAAAGTCTTCGAGCCACACTCTCGCACCGAGGTGGGGCTTCGGCTGGAGTTAGCCGAGCAGGTCTTTCAAAGCTATCGCAAGACGCCGTTTCCGAGGCGCGCAGCAAAGCTAGCTCGGGTTGCCGACATCCTGGAAAACGACGAGAGTGGTTTGGCAACCATCATGACTGAGGAAATGGGCAAGACGCTGCGATCTGCGGAGGCCGAAGTCGCGAAATGCGCATTGGTTTGCCGCTACTACGCGGAAACAGGCGCCGATGCGCTGGCCGATGCCCGCCTTCCCACTAATGGCGTTCAAAGCTTCGTGAAGTACCAGCCTCTGGGTCCCGTGCTGGCGGTTATGCCCTGGAATTTCCCGTTCTGGCAGGTTTTCCGCTTCGCCGCTCCGGCTTTGATGGCTGGTAATACTGGCCTGCTCAAGCACGCTTCTAACGTGCCTCGTTGCGCGCTGGCGATCGAAGACATTTTCCTGCGCGCGGGATTCCCGGAGGGTGCGTTTCAGACTCTTCTGGTGGACTCGTCCGAAGTGGAGGCAATCATCAACGACGATCGCGTAGCTGCGGTGACACTAACGGGCAGTGAGCCAGCCGGGCGTGCGGTGGCCAGCCAAGCGGGCCGTCAAATAAAGAAGACCGTTCTCGAACTGGGCGGTAGCGATCCGTTCGTGATCATGCCGAGCGCGAATTTGAAGACCGCCGTGTCCACCGGCGTCAAGGCGAGAGTCATGAACGCTGGCCAATCCTGTATCGCAGTCAAGCGATTCATCATTGCAGACGCCATCTATGAAGATGTGGAGCGAGAGTTTGTGCAGCAGATGAAAGCGCTGAAGATCGGCGACCCCATGGACCCAACCACCGACATCGGCCCTCTCGCCAACGAAAGGAGCCTGAACGATCTGGACGGCCAGGTTCAGCGGGCCTTGAATGCCGGGGCCAAATTACTCACTGGTGGCCGGCGCTGGAATGGACATCATTGCACCTACGAGCCCACGGTCCTGGCCGGCGTACCGCGCAACTCCGAAATCTTCCACGAGGAATTTTTTGGCCCCGTTGCAATGCTATTCCGTGTCAAAAACGCCGATGAGGCGATCGAAGTGGCCAACGACTCTCCGTTCGGACTGGGTGCGAGCGTGTGGACTCAGAACGACGACGAAAAGCGCCAGTTTATCGACGGCATCGAGGCTGGGCAAGTTTTTGTGAATGCCATGGTTGCTTCAGATCCGCGGATTCCATTCGGCGGTATCAAGCGATCCGGGTACGGCCGTGAACTGGGTGCGGCTGGCATCCGTGAGTTCGTGAATATGAAAACGGTGTGGTGCGCATGAACACCATGCGCTTAGAACGTCAATGGTGTGTTGATCCAAATCAGCAGGGCATCCTCATCCGACGGATTAAACCACCGGTGACCGACATTACTCTCGAACCAGAAGCTGTCGCCTTCTCGCAACAGGTGGCGCTCCAACTCGCCGAGCCAGATTTCCAGCGTGCCCTTCAGCATGTAGATGAATTCCTCGCCCACATGCGAGTACGACCCGTCACTGCCGGCCGACGGAGGAACGCGAAAAAGCATTGGTTCGAGCATCTTTGTGCCGATCGACAGCAACTCGATATCCACACCGGAGTCGGTCCGTAGTACACGGCGCTGACCGGGCCGCATCAAACGCCGGGCGTGGCCGGGGAGATCAAAGAACTCGAGAACGGTGGAGTTATAAGTCGCTGCCAGACGATGCAGCGTGGCAACGGAGGCATTGGCTTTGGACAATTCAATGGCGCTGAGAAACCCGGGCGAAATGCCGGCGCGCTTGGCCGCCTCTACAATTCCGAGACTCAGACCCTTGCGCATCTTCCGCAACCTGGGTCCAAGGGCTGGCCCGTTGGGAAGGTCCGGGGCGTCGGCCGCGGGCGCGTTGCCGTTCAGCACCTTCTTGATGCCTGGCACGCTCAACTTCTTCACATCGCGCAGATACTTGATCCGCTTCAGGACGCTGAGGAGTTCATGGTTATAGAGCCGATAACGTCCGGAACTGCGCCCTGGATTGATCAGGCCCACGTTTTCCCACAACCTCAGCGTCGAAGGACTGATACCCAGGATGCGTGCCGTTTGCCCGACGGTAAGATAGCGAGGAGGCAAACCAACGGGGGCAATGTGCTGAGGCGCCTTTGGCATCGCGATCCCGGGCTGGGGAACGCCCGCGCTTCAATTATATCGGCTCAGCGAACCTCGGCAAGCAGATTCCGTAGGCACACCGGGGATTCCTTCGATCCGTTTCGCACAGCTCGATTTTATGCAGCCCTCTATTGCTCCTAGCGGCGAAGATCGACACGAGGGACTTCACCGGAGCCTCGGCCTTTTCGATTCCACCATGATCGTGGCGGGCTCCATGATCGGGTCGGGCATTTTCATTGTGTCGGCGGAAATGGCCCGGCAGGTGGGCAGCGCCGGCTGGCTGTTGGCGTCTTGGGTGATCACCGGTTTGCTGACTATTGCCGCAGCGCTTTCCTACGGCGAGTTGGCGGCGATGATGCCTCGCGCGGGAGGCCAGTATGTTTACCTGCGGGAAGCATGGTCGCCACTGTGGGGGTTTTTGTATGGTTGGACGCTCTTTCTAGTCATTCAGACGGGCACTGTAGCAGCAGTTGCAGTGGGCTTCGCCCGGTATCTAGGCGTCCTTTGGCCGCGCATTTCTGAAAGCACGTATTTGATTCCACCGGTTCACATTTCGAGCGCATACGCCTTATCGTTATCGACGGCGCAGGTGGTTGGAATCCTGTTGATCGGCTTGCTGACCTGGAGCAACTCCCGTGGCATCCAGTACGGCAAGATCGTTCAGAATGCTTTTACATCCACCAAGATTGGTGCGTTGTTGGGCGTGATCGGACTGGGTATCTTGGTGGGCTGGAACGCCCAGGCGGTACACGCGAACTTTAGCCATATGTGGGCTCCCCAAGGCTATACCCCGGTTGCGCCTGGACTTTCGCCGGAGACCGTGTTCGGCCTGTTTGTCGCACTCGCGGTGGCCCAGGTAGGCTCGTTGTTCGCGGCTGATGCCTGGAATAACATCACGTTTACCGCCGGGGAAGTGAAGGCGCCACAGCGCAACGTACCGCTTTCGCTGGCCTTGGGAACCATCATCGTCATTGCCCTTTACACTTGCGCCAACATTGCCTACCTGGTGGTGTTGCCGCTGGAAAGCGTGCAGCACGCATCGTCGGATCGCGTGGCGGGAGCGATGTTGCAGGCGGTCTTCCCTGCTCTGGGTGCGGTTTTGATGGCGTTGGCGATCATGATCTCGTCGTTTGGCTGCATCAACGGCATGCTGATGTCCGGCGCGCGTGCCTACTTTGCGATGGCGCGGCACGGCCTATTTTTCCGGCGCGCGGCCATACTGAATCGAGCTCGCGTTCCCGGGGCTTCGCTGATGATGCAAGGAGCCTGGGCGGCAGTTCTGGTCTTGATTCGAACCTATGATTCCTCCAAGGGTACTTACGGCAACCTGTACAGCAATCTGTTGGATTACGTGGTGTCAGCCGCCCTCTTGTTCTATCTCCTGACCATTGCGGCAGTGTTTCGCCTCCGGTTCCTGCGCCCTGAGGTGCAGCGGCCGTACCGCGCTTTTGGATACCCCGTGGTTCCGGCCCTTTACTTGTTGTCGGCGGCCGCCATCTTAGCGGTGTTGTTTATTTATCGTCCCGCGACCACCTTTCCCGGCATGGTGATTGTCCTCATCGGTGTCCCCGTTTACTTTGCGTTCCGGTGGTCTTCCACAAAGACTCCGAGTGCGTCGAAAGAAGGCATTTCCGCCTCATGAATATCGCTACTGAAACCATTCATCTCGTCACTGCGATCCCCGGACCGCGTTCCGCTGAACTCCAGAGGCGACGCGAAGCGAGCGTGCCGCGTGGAGTGGCCTCGGTGTTGCCGCTCTTCGTACGCCGCGCCTCAGGGGCGACAGTCGAGGATATCGACGGCAACCAGTTGCTCGATTTTACCGGTGGCATTGGTTGCCAGAATGCCGGTCATGTTCTCCCGGAAGCCGTTGCGGCGATCCGGGAGCAGATCGATCAGTTCATTCACACCTGCTTTATGGTGACGCCCTATGAGGGCTATGTCCGGCTAGCGGAGGAACTGAATGCGCGGACCCCGGGAGCCTTTCCCAAGAAGACCTTTTTCGTCACGAGCGGCGCTGAGGCGGTGGAGAACGCCATCAAGGTTGCGCGCCATTTTACCCGCCGTCAAGCGGTGATCGCCTTCGAAGATGGTTTCCACGGGCGCACGCAATTGGCCCTGAGCCTCACCGGAAAGTCCAAGCCCTATAAGGCGGGCTTCGGACCGTTTGCTCCGGAAGTTTATCGAATGCCTTACGGATACTGTTACCGCTGCCCGCATAATCTGACGTATCCGGGCTGCGACATTGAGTGCGCGCGCCGGCTGGAATCCACGTTCAAGCGCTACATCGAGGCCGAATCTGTCGCCGCAGTGATTTTCGAACCTGTTCTCGGCGAAGGTGGATTCGTTGCGCCACCCCCGGAGTGGTTTCAAGTCATAACCAGCATCTGCCGCAAGTACGGCATTCTTGTGATTGCCGATGAAATCCAAACCGGCTTTTGCCGCACTGGTCCGATGTTTGCCTGCCAGCACTTTGACATTCAGCCCGATATCATCGTGACAGCCAAGTCCATCGCCGCGGGTTTACCCCTCGCAGCAATCACGGGCCGCGCCGAAATCATGGATTCGCCCGGTCCGGGAGGTTTGGGTGGCACCTTTGGCGGGAATCCGGTGGCATGCGCGGCTGCGCTGGAGATTTTGAAGGCCGTAGACACTCTGGATCTTTCGGAGCGCTCCCTGCGCATCGGCCATCTATTCGAGTCCATAACGCACGACTGGCCGGCCCGCTTCCCTTTGATTGGAGAGATAAGGGGCCTGGGGGCGATGCGCGCCATCGAGCTTGTGAAGGACCGCTACACCAAGGAACCCGCAAGCGAAGAGACGCGAGCAGTGCTGGCAGCGTGCCATCGCCGTGGCCTGATCATTATTTCAGCGGGAACTTTCGGAAACGTGATTCGGATGCTGGTGCCGCTCGTCGCTACCGACGGCCAAATCGAGGAAGGGATGCGCGTGCTGGAGCAGGCCCTCGCCGAAGTACAGGGGAAAGTAGGATCACATCAATGACCCACGAATTAAGACCACTGTTGTTCTCTGTCCTTATCCTGGGCGGCTTTTGCGCTGCGTTTGGACAAACGCCGGCCGACTTGGTGGTTCTCCACGGCAAGATCTACACCGAGAACCCCAGCCAGCCGCGTGCCGAAGCCGTGGCAATTCGTGACGGCAAAATCGTCGCCGTGGGAGCGGAAAAGGATATTGAAGCGCTCCGCGGGCCGTCCACCCAAGTGATCGATGCGCAGCAGCACATGGTTCTGCCTGGCTTCACTGACGCGCACGTCCACTTTATCGGCGGAAGTACAGCCATGCAGACCGTTGCGCTGGACACTGCCGACACTGTCTCGGAGATACAAAAGAGAGTCAAGAGCTTCGCGGCAGCTCATCCTGACAAAAAGGTCATCACCGGATATGGATGGATGTATCCGGTCTTCGGAAAGGCCGCATTGCCCGACAAAAAGATTCTGGACGAGGTAGTGCCGGACCGTCCCGTGGTTCTGTCGGCGTATGACCATCACACGACTTGGGCCAATAGCAAGGCGTTGCAAATGGCCGGCATCAACCGAACAACACCGAATCCGCTCAACGGCGCTATCGTACGCGATCCTGCTACGGGCGAGGCCACGGGAGCACTCAAGGAGTCGGCCGGAAATCTGGTGGAACGCATATTGCCCGCGCCCACGCACAAAGAATTGTTGGATGCGTTGCGGCAAGGACTTCACGAAGCCAACCGCTTCGGCATCGTGTCGGTCCACAGCGCCGGCGGCGATGGAGAACAGGTGGGGCTCTTCGATGAATTGCGGAAGAGCAACGAGTTGACAGTCCGCTTCTACTTTGCGCTCTTCGCACCCGTGCCCGACCTGACTCCCGCCTTCCTGGAACAAGCGGAGAACCTGCGGCGCACCCACCATGACGACTGGCTGGCCGGCGGCGCCATCAAGTTTTACGCCGACGGCGTGATCGAATCGCATACCGCTGCGATGCTGGCGCCTTACAGCGACGATCCGAAGTTGAGCGGCCAGTTGAATTGGACCCCGGACAAGTATCTGGCGGCGGTGGCGGAGTTGGATCGCAGGGGGTTCCAGATTTTCACGCACTCCATTGGCGACAAGGGCATCCGTCTGTCGCTGGATACCTACGAAAAGGTCCAGCGGCAGAACGGCACCAAGGATCCCCGATATCGCGTGGAGCACATCGAAGATCCCGACCCTGCCGATATTCCAAGATTCGGAAAGCTCGGTATCATCGCCAGTATGCAGCCACTGCACGCCTACCCGAACGCCGATGTGCTCGACGTATGGGCGCGCAACGTTGGCCCCAAGCGGGCCCAACATGCATGGCCTTGGCACAGCATTGCCGCCGCCGGCGGACACTTGGCGTTTGGCAGTGACTGGCCGGTGGTGACTCTGAACCCCTGGCTCGGAATTCAGAATCTCCTTACGCGGCAGACCACGGACGGGAAGCCTCCCGGTGGCTGGATTCCCCAGGAGTGCATCACTGTGGATCAAGCCATCGCAGGGTACACAATCGGCGCCGCCTATGCGGGCAAGCGGGAAAAAACGGAAGGCTCGTTGGAGCGCGGCAAATTGGGCGATCTGATCGTTATCTCGCAAAACCTGTACGACGTTCCGGCACGCGACGTGGGAAAGACGGAAGTGTTGTATACGGTGGTCGGCGGGAAAATTGTCTATCGCTCTCCGGCAACCACGCGTTAGGTAATGGAAGTCAAGGTGCCATCAGGCGAGCAGCACTTAAGAGAACCCAGTGGCACACCGCATCTTGACCGCGTGCTCGGCCGTCGAGACTTGGTCCTGCTGTTCGTAGTGGCGGTCGCGAATCTGAACGTCGTTCCGGCGATTGCCGCAGCCGGCCCTATGACGGTATGGCTATGGCTCCTAGCCCTCCTACTCTATTTCTGGCCGCAAGGCGTTGCGGTGACCGAGTTGTCCCATCAGTGGCCCGGCGAGGGCGGAATCTATCTCTGGACCAAGCATAGTTTTGGCGATCGGCACGGGTTTCTCGTCGGCTGGTGTTATTGGCTGGCGAACGTGGTCTACCTCCCGACGGTTTTGTTGTCATGTCTTGGCGTAGGCGTGTACATGTTCGGTGGGACCAGTCTGGCATTGGCGGACAACGGAGCTTTTACGGGCGTTGCCGCGTGTATTCTTCTGCTTTTTCTGCTCGCGATGAATGTCCGGGGCTTGTCCGTGGGAAAGTGGCTGAATGATTTAGGCGGCATCGGCACTATCGGTGGCGCTCTGGTGATTTGCACTCTTGGCGCTGTGATTTCGAGTCGCCACGGCAGCTCCATCCATATCTCGGATCTCGAGCCGCAGCTCGCGCACTTGCAATTGCTCGGCGCTTTCGGCACCATCTGCTTTAGCTTGCAAGGACTGGACGTGGCCTCGCTCATGGGCGATGAGATTCGTGAACCACGTAAGATACTACCGGCCGCTATCTTTTGGGGAGGCGTCATCTCCGGTCTGATCTACTTAGGGGTCACGGTATCCATGCTGGTTGCGACACCGCCGCAACAAATCGGGATGCTCTCGGGACTCCTGCAGGCAGTGAGTAGCATGGCCGAGCGTATTGGTTTGCGGAGTCTTGTTGCGCCGCTGGCTTTTCTGGAGTTCATTGCTATTCTGGGCACCGCATCGGCATGGTTTACCGGCGCAGCCCGGCTTCCGTTCGTGGCGGGAATCGACCGGTATCTGCCCGCATCGCTCGGAAAAGTGCACCCGCGTTACCATACGCCGTACGTTGCACTAAGCCTCTTTGCTTTGTGTTCGTGCCTCTTGATTGGCGCAAGTTACTGGGGAGCCACAGTTGGGGAAGCGTATGTCACGCTCTTGGAATTGGCCGTGATCCTCCAGATGGTTCCCAACTGTTATATGTTTGCAGTGCTGCTCAAGTACGCGCTGCGCTCGGAGAATTCGCTATTTGCAAACCGCCGCTATGTGATCGCGAACGGTGCATGTGGATTGGTTGCGAGCGGCGTCGCTGTCTGTGTAGCGTTCATTCCAGAGGCTAGAACCAGAACCATCTGGTTGTATGAACTGAAATTGATTCTGGCTTGTTTGATCGTTTTGGGCTCCGCTTTTTTCTTCTACTCCCGTTCACGAAGAACGCTCATCCCAAACGGTCCATTGGAAGATGGTTCGCGGGATTGATTCGTTTATGAGATGGTATTACCGCAAGCTGGCCGATGGAATTGTAATCGCTCAGGCTCGTCCTGAGCACGCCGCGCAACTCGAAGGGCTGCAGCGCATCTGTTTTCCTACGCTTGCCGATGACGAGCGCTTCAAGCAAGCGCATTTCCTGAAGCACATGCAGCTGTTCGAAGACGGGCAGTTCGTCGCATTGGATGGAGAACATGTCGTTGGTGCAACGGCTACGGTGCGGCTGAACTTCGACCTACAGCATGTGGACCACACCTTCGCCGACATTATCCAGGGGGGGTGGCTGACCTCGCACCAGCCCGATGGAACATGGCTCTACGGCGCGGACGTGAGCGTGCGCCCGGAATATCGCGGACGGGGTCTGGCGACTGCGCTCTATGCCGCCCGGCAGGAAGTGGTCTGGAGACTGAAGCTCAAAGGCCAGATCACTGCGGGAATGATTCCAGGCTACGGCGCGCTGAAGCAAACCATGCCTGCCGAGAAATATTACCAGGACGTCCTTGCGGGTCGCATTCGCGATCCAACACTTTCCATGCAGATCAACGTGGGCTTCGAGCCCCGTGCACTTCTGGCCAATTATCTGAACGATCCAGTCTGTGATAACTATGGCGTCCTGCTGGTTCTGGAGTCAGAGAAGAATGTTCGAGGCTCATCTAGGGAGCATGCAATGTCCTATATTCGACTCAATACCGAAATCCCCGGACCAAAAGCGAAGCAGATGCTAACACGCCGTGCCGCCGCTTTGCCGAGCGGCTTGGGTCGTGCCACCGATGTCGTGGTGGAACGCGCGGAAGGCGCTTTGATGTTTGACGTGGATGGAAACACGCTCATTGATTTGGCCGGCGGCATCGGAATGCTGGCTGTGGGGCACTCGCCCGCGCCTGTGGTCCAAGCCATCCAAAAGCAGGCGGAGAAATTCATTCACCCGTGCGCGCTGGTCACCACCTATGAGCCCTACGTTGCTTTAGCGGAGTTGCTGAACGAAATCACGCCAGGCGCGTTTCCAAAGAAGACGCTGCTGGCGAACAGCGGGGCCGAGAGCGTGGAAAACGCAGTGAAGCTGGCGCGCAAATATACCGGGCGATCCACCGTGATCTGCTTTGAAGGCGCCTATCATGGCCGGACATTGCTCACCCTGAGCCTCACCAGCAAGTACGGGCTGTTCAAGGCGGGCTTTGGACCGTTCGCTCCCGAGATCGTACGGCTTCCCATCCCGAATGTGTATCGCACTCCGCAAGGCATGTCTGAAGACGAGTACGTCAGCTTTGGCATCCGGCAATTGGAGCAAGCGCTGGTCACGCAAGTGGACCCGTCCGCTGTGGCCGCCATCATCATCGAACCGGTGCAGGGCGAAGCCGGCTTTCTGCCGGTGCCTCCGCGCTTTCTCCAGCGCATTCGCGAGCTTTGTGATCGGCATGGCATAGTGATGATCGCCGATGAAGTGCAGTGCGGATGCGGAAGAACAGGCCGGCTGTTTGCGGTGGAGCACTATGGCATCGTTCCCGACATCATTGTGTCCGCTAAATCGCTCGGCGCTGGAATGCCAATAGGCGCGGTCACTGGCCGCTCGGAAATCATGGACTCCGCGCACTTGGGAGGCATCGGCAGCACATACGGTGGCAGTCCGGTCGCGTGCGTTGCCGCAATTGAGGCACTGCGCATGATTCGCCAACCGGAGTTTCTCGCGCACGCGAGGCGCTTGGGCGACGTGATGCAGGAAGTGCTCGTGAGTTGGCAACGGCAGTGGCCAATCGTCGGCGATGTGCGCGGACTTGGTCCGATGATGCTCGTCGAATTCGTAACCGACCCTGAAACCAAGACGCCGCTGCCTCCCGAGGTTACGCTTCGGATCATTCGCCAGGCTGTTTCGAAGGGCGTCGTACTGATCCGGGCTGGCGTCTATAGCAACTGCATTCGCTTCCTTCCGCCGCTCAACATGCCCGAAGACATGCTGCGTGAAGGTTTGAAGGTGGTCGGCGACGCCATCGCGTTCGTTGCACAGGACATGGTGGCAAACGCGGGCTCGCGAACACACTAATGGACACGCTGCTTTTTAATGGCAATGTCCTCACGATGGAATCCGTGGCTCGCGCCAGCGCTGTTGCGTTTCGCGGTGGACGCATTGTTGCAGTTGGCGATACGAAGGCGCTACTGGCGGAGGCCGGTGGACAAACCGCTCTTTACGATCTGAAGGGCCGTACCGTCGTTCCCGGGTTCATCGACGCGCACGCCCACATCTGGAAAATCGGTCACCTCCTGACGACCATGCTCGATCTGCGCCGGGCACACAGCGTCGAACATCTGTGCGCGATGGTCCGCCAGCGGGATCACGAGATGGCGCCCGGCAAATGGCTGCAGGGTCGCGGCTTCAACGAAGCAACCCTGGCCGAGCAGCGCCGGCCCACTCGCGACGATCTTGATACAGCCGTTCCAGGCCGGCCGGTTGTCCTGACCCGCACTTGCGGGCATATCTTCGTCGCTAATAGTGCCGCGCTGAAGTTGGCTGGGATCACCGCGCAAACCCCGGCGCCTGTCGGCGGCGTCATCGAACGCAATGAAACCGGCGAGCCGAACGGAACCCTGCATGAAACGGCCATGGGCTTGATCACTAGAGTGATGCCTCCGCCCACGGCCTCGGAATACGAACAAATGATTTGGGCGGCGCTGAATCACCAGCTTTCACTCGGAATCACTTCTTCGTCCGATTGTGGCGTGTCTCCCGAGTTGCTGAATGTCTACTTGGAACTCGACCGCAAGGGCGCTTTTCCGGCCCGAATCTTAGTTATGCCCCTGCGCCGCGTGGACGGAAGACAAGACCCTGTGCCATTGCCGAGGAAGCATGTGTCGGACAGGCTGCGCGTAGATACCATCAAGTTCCTCGCCGATGGAGGACTCAGCGGAGCCACGGCGGCCCTCAGCATTCCCTATCGTCATGGGAATTCCAAAGGGACGCTGCGTTTCGACGAAGAGGATTTGCGGGTTCTGTGCCAGGAGTCCCATGATGAGGGCTGGCGTATCGCCACGCACGCCATTGGCGATGTGGCCATCGACCAGGTTCTGGGGATTTATGAAGGCTTGGGCCCTCACCCCGAAGGACTCGCCCATCGTATCGAGCACTTCGGATTGCCGAGCGAGGCCCATTTGAAGAGAGCGGCAAAGATGGGCGTGATCTCCGTCCCGCAATCCATCTTCATCAAAGAACTGGGCAGAAACTTTCTGGAAAGTGTTCCGGACCAGCTCTTGGCCCGCACTTATCCCATCCGCGCAATGTTGGATGACGGGCTGACCGTTGCGTTGTCATCCGACGCTCCGGTAGTGGAGGACGACAATCCCCTAGCGGGCATGAGCGCTGCCATCACGCGCCGCACGATGGATGGAGTGGCCATCGCACCGGAACAGGCGATTTCCGCGGAAGAAGCCCTATACGCTTACACCATGGGCGGTGCGATTGCCTCGGGCGAGGCGGCGAATCGCGGCAGCATCCGTCCTGGAAAATGGGCCGACGTAGCCGTGCTTTCGGCGGACCCCGTGTCAACCGATCCGGCGGCTCTGCCGGAGATTGCTGTTGAAATGACCTTCATTGCCGGGAGCAAGGTGTACCTGAGATGACCTTCACGTATCGGCAATTGATTGGCGGTACGTGGCAGGACGCCTCGAATGGTGGAACGTGGGATGTTTTGAACCCCGCTACCGAGGAGGTTGTCCGAACCGTGCCGTTCGGCGATGGTGAGGATTGCCGAATGGCGATCGAATCGGCCACGGCCGCGTTCCCATCGTGGTGCCGCTGCACAGCGTACGAACGCGCAAGCGCACTCAAGCGCGCAGCCGATTTGATGCGCGAACACAACCAGGCGCTGGCCACCACCACGGTGCTTGAAAGCGGCAAGCCGTTGGCACAGGCCAAAGGCGAGTGGAAGGTGGCCGCTGATTTATTCGAATGGTTCGCCGAAGAGGCCAAGCGCGCCTATGGCCGTTGGGTGCCCGCTCGCGACGCGTCCAGACGGCAGTTAGTGATCAAACAGCCATTAGGCGTGGTTGGCATCATCACAGCTTGGAACTTTCCGGCCTACAATGTTGCGCGTGCAAGCGCGGCGGCGTTAGCCGCGGGATGTACCGTGGTTCTGCGGCCATCCGAATATACGCCCCTGACCGGCATGGAGATGGCCAATATTCTGGTGGACGCGGGCTTAGGCGGCGGAATTGTCAATCTCATCAATGGCGAACCAGAGAGCATGGGTCAAGAAATGCTCCGAAACCCCCGTTGCGCGAAGATTCACTTCACCGGCAGCCAACGCGTGGGCCGGCTACTCATGGACGGTGCTTCCACAACCATTACCAGGCTTTCGCTGGAACTTGGCGGAAACGCTCCCGTGCTGATCTTTCCTGACGCCGATCTGGAGCGAGTGGCAGCCGGCGCGGTCGCGGCCAAATTTCGCAATAGCGGTCAAGTTTGCATTGCCCCACAGCGCTTTTATGTACACGCGTCGCGAGTCGACAAGTTCTCCGAACTGGTAACAGAGCACGTTGCCAAGCTGCGGGTTGGTGAAGGAATGCATCCGGAAACCAATGTCGGGCCGCTCATCAATTCACGCCAGCGAGAACGCGTAGAAGCGCTGCTGGAACGGGCGCGCGATGCGGGCACTCAGGTGCTCGTCGGCGGCAAACGGCCGCCCGGGCGGCCTCGCGGATACTTCTTTGAACCGACTGTCGTCACCAACCTGGCCGCGGACTCGCCCTTGTTCCAGCATGAGATCTTTGGTCCCGTCCTCCCCATCGCTGCCTTTGACGACACCGAGCGGGCAATCGCGCAGGCCAACAGCACTCCCTACGGACTGGCCGCGTACCTGTGGACCAACGATCTTCAAACGGCGATACAAAGTGCGGAGCGTCTCGAATTCGGCATGATCGGCGTGAACGACTGGTCTCCGCAGAGCACTGAAGTTCCTTTCGTTGGATGGAAACAAAGCGGCATCGGCCGGGAATCTGGTCCCGAAGGCCTGGACGAGTATCTGGAGACCAAAACCATCGCTCTGGGCGGCCTTCTATAGGACAGGCGCGCTCTCACTCCGTACTACTGATTTTCGCGGTCAACAGCCCAAACTCACCTCCTGATGGCCACATTTCGAATGAGCTACTTTGGGGACTTGTCCGCGATGATGAAGGCCGGACCAGCGCGGGCGGCTGCGCAACGATCTCCCCAGTCTTCCTAACTTCGAAAGCAAAAGGATGGTCAAGAAGTGAGAACGGCTATACTGTTGGCAAACCTCTGCTGATACACATTTTGCTGCGCCTCGGGCGCTAACGGAATGTGCGCTGTTCTACGTTGGCAATGTCGACCGTATGTGTCCGCCGTTAAGGAGCCTCCTCGCTATAGACGGTCGTCCCAGGTATCGAGTGGCTCGCCCCTGATGATTTGAGGCAAACTTGCGCCGGGGTTTGCCGCCTTGCAGGTGGACCACTCGATCAAAATTCAATGTTTACTCGGCCCCGTGTCGATTCAAGCGACGGAACGCTACCTGGGTTGCAAACAGGAGTTGTGCTACGCCGTCAAAGACAAGCTGGATTCGAAGCTCGCTTCACTTCTCCTGCATCGGCAACGCGCGAATCCAGGTCAGCGCGGGCACAGCACTGGAGTGACTGGCGACGGAATGCGAAACTAGAAAGTTACGCGCCTTAACCCCCAACATGCTAGCCCCTTCATCCAGCTTCATGGCGTTAGATGGATTGTTTGGGTGCGCACTCGCTGGTTGTCCCGATCTGGGAAGGTCTCCAGCACGATCTAGTCTGGTTGCAGCTTCGAGGCTAGTCGAGGAGCATCGATCCATGCACCTGCCAGATATCGCGCGCGTATTCCATCACGGTTCGGTCGCTCGAAAATTTCCCCATACGTGCGACGTTCAAAAGTGCCAGGTGGGCCCACCGATTCCGATCGCGGAAGCCGGCGCCTGCCCTCTCCTGGGCAACAATGTAGGGGGCGAGGTCCGCCAAGTGGAAATGCTCATCGTTTGCATCCAAAACACTTTCAAAGATCCAAGTGAACAGGCCCGGCTCCTGAGGGCAGAATAGGTTGGACGAAAAGCTATCGACGACGCGCTTCACTCGTGGATCGCGCGCGTAATATTCCCAAGGCCGATAGGAGTTCCGGTCGCGCATCGCGCGCACCTCGGCCGTTTTCAGGCCGAAGATGAACATATTCTCCTCGCCCACTTCCTCGCGGATCTCGATGTTGGCGCCGTCCAGAGTACCGATGGTGAGGGCTCCATTCAGCGCCAGTTTCATGTTGCCGGTGCCCGAAGCTTCCGTTCCGGCGGTCGAGATCTGCTCGCTCAGATCGGCGGCGGGGATGATCTTCTCCGCAAGCGACACGCGATAGTCGGGGATGAAAACCACCTTGATCCACTGGCTGGCTCGCGCATCACTGTTGATCACGCGTCCCACGTTGTGGATCAGCTTGATGATTTGCTTGGCGAACCAATAGCCGGGCGCGGCCTTGCCGGAGAAGATATAAGTTCTCGGAACAGCAGGCTGCCGGCTGTCCTCAATGAGTGAAAGATACTCGTCGATGATGTGCATCACGTTGAGTAACTGCCGCTTGTAGGCGTGGATGCGCTTCACCTGGATATCGAAGAGCGAATCGGGATCGACGTGGAGGCGAGTAACATCCTTGATGATTCCAGCCAGCCTCACCTTGTTCGACCGTTTGATCTTTTGGAAGTCGGCTTGAAAGCCCGCATCGTCCGCGTGGCCTTCCAACTCCCGCAGCCGGTAGAGATCGGTGGTCCACGCCTCGCCCACGGTTGACGTGATCAGGCTCGCCAGCCCAGGATTCGACTTCAACAGCCAGCGCCGTTGCGTGATGCCATTGGTCTTGTTGTTGAATCGCTCCGGGAACAAGTGAAAGAAATCCGGCGCGAGCGAGGTTTTGACCAATTCCGTGTGGATTCCCGAGACCCCGTTAATCGAGTGGCTCCCCACCATCGCCAAATTCGCCATGCGGACCTGCTTGGGCATGCACTCTTCTATGATGGACATCCGCCGGATGCGCTCGACATCACCTGGAGAAACGGCGGAGACCCGATCGAGAAAACGACGGTTGATTTCGAGGATGATTTGCAAGTGCCGCGGGAGCACCGCCTCAAGCAGTGGAACGGGCCACTTCTCAAGCGCTTCAGGCGCGAGCGTGTGATTGGTATAACCGAGCGTGCCTTGCATGATCGCCCAGGCCTCATCCCACTCCAGTTCCTTTTCGTCCACCAGAATGCGCATCAATTCGGCTACTGTCAGGGCAGGGTGCGTGTCGTTCAGTTGGATCGCGACCTTGGACGCGAAGCCAGCGAATGTATTGTGATTCTGCTCGTATCTCCGGACGATGTCCCGCAGAGCGCAAGCAACCAGGAAATATTCCTGGATCAGCCGCAACTCGCGCCCTGCAACAATTGCATCAGAGGGATAGAGCACCTTCGAAATGGTCTCGGATGCCATCTTCTGCTGAACGGCCTTGAAATAGTCGCCGTCGTTGAAGATTTGCATGTCGAAGTCATGGGAAGAGCGGGCGGAGAAGAGCCGCAGGCGATTCACCGTTCGTCCGCCGTATCCGGGGATCAGCATGTCATACGGAATGCCGACGAGCACCTTCCAATCCATCCACATCGGGTTGTAAACGCCCTTGCGGTCAGTGGAGTGTTCGATGCGGCCATAAACAGGGACGAAACAAGCCTGATCGGGACGTTCGATCTCCCAGGGGCTGCTCTGTGCGAGCCAGTTGTCGGGCTTCTCGCGTTGATATCCGTCGTCGATTTCCTGCTTGAACAGGCCGTATTCGTAGTTAATGCCGTAACCGCAGGCGGGCATTCCCAGAGTGGCGAGTGAATCCAGGAAACAAGCGGCCAGGCGGCCAAGACCGCCATTGCCGAGCGCCGCGTCGGGTTCACTGTCCTCCACCGCGTCTAGATCCGCGCCAAGATTGCCCAGAGCGTGACGGTACAGGTCGCGAATCCCCAAGTTGTGAAGATGATTTCCCAGGGATTGTCCCATCAGAAATTCGATGGAGAGATAGTTGATACGCTTGGGATCTTCCCGCTGGTAGCGCTCCTCGGTTTCGAGCATCCTCTCCACCAGCCGGTCGCGGACCGACAAAGCTACCGCGTTGAACAGGTCGGTTCCGGACAGGTCGCCCCACGCCTTGCCGAGCGAATAAGTCACGTGGCGGCGTATCGATTCCTCGATCGTGGACACGTCAACGATGTTAGTGTTGGAAGGCGTGTACGGCCTCCTCTCGGGTCTCAGCGATATCGAAGATACGGTGCATACGCACCAGTTCGAATGCCGCGCGAACCTGTTTGGTAAGGCCGCACAGTTTCAGGTCGCCGTTCTTGGCGGTCAGTTGCCGGAGGCAGGATAGCATGGCGCCGAGCCCGGAGCTGTCCACAAAACGCAGCCGGCTCAAATCGAGCACCAGCTTGCTATTCGCCTGCAGCACGGGCGCGATGTCGCGCTTAAACTCCGTCGCGTTGCTGGCGTCTAATTCGTCTACCGGCATTTCCGCAACCGCGATGTCTTCCATCTTATTCACAGAGATTTCCATTGAGTTGACTCCTTGCATTTCTTTTCTTGACCAGCGCGACACAGTTTCGCCCGCGTTCATCCCGGTAATACCGCACTTGATCCACGGTCTGAGAAATGATGTAGGCCCCGTATCCGGATTCGTGCGTGCCATTCAGCGCAGGCCGAGGCGCCGCCACGGGATCGAAAGGATCGCCGAGATGATGCAATTGGATCGAGACGTAATCCGCGAAAGCTTCAGCTTCTAAATGGATCCATTGATCGGCTCGGCCTTGGTAGGCGTGCTTCATGATATTGCTGGCCGCTTCGTTGACCGCCAGTTCGAGCGACCCAATGCCAGCCTCGTCGAGAAGGCCGCCGCAGAATGCGCGCACAAAGTCTCGCACCACCCGCAGCTGCTTCAGATCGCTGCTGATATCGATTTCCCGGTGTGCTATCGGCAGTCGGCGTTCTTCGATTCGGATCGCCACGCTGGTCAGATCGTCCGTCAGCCGGTCCGATCCGGAAAAAGAAATCACAGCTTTGCGCAGGCTTTCGACTAATATCGCGGGCTCGAGCTGCCCGTTCGCCTCCACGCATTCCGCCAGACGTTCCATTCCAAACTGTTCTCCGGCCGGGTTTCGTGCCTCGGTGATTCCGTCGGAGAAGAACAGCAATAAGTCTCCAGGGTCGAAGCCGATTGACATCTGATCGTAGATCTCGCCTTCGCGTACTCCCAGCGGCAGGTTGTCGCCATGCAGTATTTCGCTGCGTCCCGTGCTGCCGTGTAAATGAACGATACCGGTGTGCCCGCAATCCACCAGCTCCAGAGTACGCGTGCTCATATTCAGCCGGGCGTAACACAAAGTCACGAAACTATCGAGATCAATCAAATGCCGCACCAGTTCCGCATGCGCAAGCATCACCACATCTTTGGGCTCCGGTAATTTCCCGTCCTTCGACACAACCATCAGGTCACTGAGAGCTCGAAGGAAGTGGCTTTTTGTCGCCGCACCCAAGAGCGCTGCGGGAATGCCTTTACCCATGACGTCGCCCACGATCACATCGAGGGACTCATCCGAGTGACGAAGAAAGATGTAAAAATCGCCGTCGATGCGCTGGGAAGGGATGGTGAGCGCAGCCACTCGAATTCCGGGAACATCCAGCGGCGGCTGATCGAGCAGCAGAGTCTGCTGGATTCGGAAGCCGATGTCGATCTCATGCTCCCGGGCTTGTTCCAGTTCTTTGTTCACGGCCTGAAGTTGGGCGGTTCGGGCGGTTACGCGCTGCTCCAATTCGGCATTCAAAACGCGGATCTCCGATTCGGCCCGTTTGCGCTCGGTGATGTCGAGGAATGTCACCACTGCCCCAATCGCGGCTCCGTTACGGCGCATGGGATGAGACCAATATTCCACTGGAAAGAACGTACCATCGGCGCGCCACATCACTTCATCATCCACATGCTCAAAGTCGCCCTTTACGAGGGCCCGGTAGGCCTTACATTCGTCCTGCGGCAGCGGCCTTCCATCGGCCCGCCGGTAGTGGGCCACGCTATGCAGATTCTTCCCGAGCAAATTGGCCGCCTCGTGATAGCCAAGCATGTTCGCGGCTGCGCGATTGACCCACGTGCACTTGCCCTCGACATCGACACCGCAGATTGCTTCGGCCGTAGAGTCCAGAAGAAGCCGGATGTGTTCCTCCTTTCCCCGAAGGTCCTCTTCACCCTTTGCGCGCTCGGCCCTTGTTCGCAAAGTCGCAATTCCGAATGCCAAGTCGCTGGCCAGTTCGGTCAGTAGTGCGACTTCCTCGGTCCCGAACGCATCCGGCTCAGCGGCATAAATCATGATGGCGCCAAACGCCTCCCCGTCGACGATCAGTGGGATGGATATGCTGGAGGCGTAGCCGCGCTTCAACGCCTCGGCGCGCCAGGGGATCATCTGGGGATCTGTGGCAATGTTTTTCGTCAGCACAGTTTGGCGCGTCCGAATGCACGTGCCGGTGGGTCCGCGGCCTCGCTCGGTATCCGCCCAGGTGATGTTCAGATTGGATAAGTAACCAGCTTCGAAGCCGGCCTGAGCGATCACACGTACCGATTTCGCTTCGTCGTTTTCGCCGCGGCCCACCCAACACAGCCGGTAACCGGCTTGTTCCACAATCAGGTTGCAGATTTGTTGCAGCAACGTGGATTCCTCCGTTGCCCGAATCAATGCCTGGTTGCAATTGCTAAGAACCCGCTGCGCCTGATGGACGCGCCAGAGTCGCGTCTCCGCCCGATTACGCTCAATCACCGAGCCAAGAATATTAGCCACGGATTGAAGAAAGTTGACCTCGTCTGCGGTAAAACTCCTGTGATGGCGGCTATAGGCCGCAAGTACACCATAAGCACCTTCGCTGGTGGCAATGACAACGCTCGCGCCGCTCACCACCTGGTGCTCATGGAGCAGCGTTGTTCTCGCGAACCGTTTCTCGGTGGCGAGATCTTCGACAATCACTGGCTCCTCGGATTGCAGGGTATATCCAGCCTGGGAGTCGGCTCCCAGCCCGACGGTCGCGTGACCGACGTATCCCGGTTTCCAGCCCACTCCGGACCTCAGTAGCAAGGCGTCGTGAGTTGGCAGCATCTCCAGGATTTTGGAATATTCGACGCCGAGTGCTTGAGCGACTTGGTTCCCCGCATCGTCCAACATTTGGGGTAGTGAGGCGCCGCGCAATGCGCGCTCGCCGAGATCGGCCACCACCGACTGCAGGCGGGCGAGCATCCGAATCTCATTCTCGGCCTGCTTGCGCTCCGTAACGTCGTGGAATGTGCCGCGCACCAATACGACTTGACCACCGTCGTCGCGCTCCGCTTCGCCTCGGCCCGCGACTGATCGGATGGCGCCGTCGGCACGCACCATCTCCAGATCGAGTTCGTAAGATGCTCCCGTCTGGATGGCTCTTTGTATGGCCGCATCGAGTCGCGCGGAACTCTCCGGCGTGTAGAATCCGAGGTGTTCTTTGTATGTGGGCGGGGCCAGCATGGGATCACGCCACGCCATATGAGAAAGTCCAGCGGACCAAGTGACGTTATCGGTTTTGGAATCCCACCACCAACTGCCAACCTTCGCCAGACGCTCCGCCTCCCTGAGTTCCATCTCCCGCCGGTGAAGAATTCTGTCGGCTCGCAAACGTTCCACGTCACCGCGATTGGCGACATATCCGTTCCAAATTGCGAAACCGGCCAGCAGCGCTATCATCGCGATGATCATTAGTGCGACCACGCTCCAGTCCGAGTAGACACCGGCGGAAAATGCTCTCCACCCCAGGGCGCCTATCAGGATTGGAAGGATGACGGCACCGGGCAACAGACGCCGTATGAGTGCGCCGCCGGCCATCGAACTTGCAACCAACGCCGCCAGTCCGCGTTCTGTTCGGACACACAGCAGAGCGAGGGAGAGCACTAGCAGAGTAATGGCAGTCTGCAGAGCTACATGAGTGTATGAGACATGAGAGCCTAGAATGAAATCGAGCAGCCCAAAGATGGCCAGGACGGCCGTCACAAAGGCGAGGTACTGAGCCGGCCAATGTTGCCGCGATCTCCACGAAATTCCCCGGTCCAGCGAGAGCAGCGCAAGTCCTAACAAGAGAAAATCCAAGGCCGTGATGGGGGCGACGAGGCCGGGACGCATGCTGAAGAAAGCGTCCGCGGCGGGTTCGTGGAACAGAAGTTGGTCGATGCCCAGATTCCATCCGGTGATGTGTTCGGCCACGCCCAGCAGGCCGATCAGGGCGGCGGCCGCCGCAAATAGCCGGCCGAAGATTCTCGATCGTCTGGCCTGCTGTTTCCCTTCTCGCAACAACCACAGGGAAAGCCCCAGCAACGCAAGGCAGACCGCCGCGTTCATCTTGATGACGGGATGTCCAGGCAGGATTCCCTTCAGGAGCGCACTGTGAAACACCAGCCCAACTAGCGACAGAAATCCCACCGCAAAAGAGAACAAGCTGGCAAAAGCGGTAAAGAGACTCAGGTGTCTGACGACGCGAGGGTCCGGCCGCCCGCCCTGGAATTCCCCCGCGTACGTGCCGATGGGGCGCGTTGCCGCCACCACTCCGATCACGTTGCCGTCGGCATCCCGGTACAGCGAACCGTCGAAAAGGACCGACGTACTGTGCCCGTCACGGTGCCGAAGTTCCAGTGAGTAGCCTCGCACCGAACCGTTGCGGAACACTTCCTCATAAGACGTTCGCGCCCGTTCCGGATTGGTGAAACAATCCGAGAAGTCCGCGCCGACGAGTTCCGCTCGTGAACGGCCGGTCACGGCCTCGGCGGCGGCATTTGCGTCATTGATCTTGCCGTCATGGCCGATGGTCATCAGCGGATCGAGACTGGCCTCCAGCAGGCTTCGATTGTAAGTGCTCGCTAGCCGCGCCTGGCTTCTGCTGGCCTCCGCCTCCGCGGCGCGTCGTTTGGCCCAGGAGGAGAGCCCCCCGGCAGTGAGAGCGCTGATGAAGAAGGCGCTAAGCGCGATCCAGTTTTTCGGATCTTCGATGGTGAAGCTGTAAATCGGCGGCAGGAAGAAATAGTTGAGGCACAGCATGCCCAGTACGGAGGCAAGCAGGCCCGGCCAGCGCTCCCACACCGCGGCCACCAGAAGTACTACCAGCAGCATCGCCAGAGCCACAGTCATTTCGTTGATGTGGCTCCGAAGCAGCGCGCAGATCGCTGTCACGGTGGTGATTCCAGCAACCGCCGCCAGATAGCCGACTAACCGACTGTGAAGGCGAGGCTTCATTCCAGGATGCTTATGCATCCGGACTACCATGGCTAGCTGGCGGAGGCGGGCTGCCTACCTGCGCCGGCAGGCTGTAATTGCTGGATTTCACGGAAGGCTCTGAGGGATTTCACGCAGATCGCGGTTACGCCGACTCGATCTGTAGGGATTTCAATCAGGTGGCGGATCTTCATGAAATGTTTCTGGATTCCATATGACTCCTTCAGGCCTTGACTAATATCCTTTAGACGGAGCGGGAAGAGAACCGCATGAAGCGGGTTCCCCGCGAGAGATTTAGAAGGAGATTCAAAATGAAAACGTTAGTTAGTCTTCTTGTCGCTGGAGCCCTATGCGCAACAGGCGCATTCGCAGAGGCAGCAGGAGGCGACAATACAATCGCGACTCCACATGCGCCGTTCCGGCCGTTGAACAAGAGGCCCAGCGGGGCGCGGCAAACCGCGGTGGCGCCGAAAGCAAACGTCGGTACACCGCAACTTCCGTTCCGGCATTACCAGAAGCAACCGCTGGCGACACCGTCGAACAAGCCGAGCGACATCGAAGCGACCAAACGGTAGCGAGAGGTTGTGTAGGGCCGGTCATTTCTATAGCGGCCGGCCCTCTTGTTTGATGTTTTCTTGTGTTCGTTGTGTTAGCGACCAACGGCCTGAAATCGAAATGAGTAGCCAATCCCCATGAAATGATCGACCGCTGCCGACGTGTCCGCCGTTAAGGAGACCTCCTCGCTATAGACGGTCGTCCCAGGTATCGAGTGGCTCGCCCCTGACGATTTGAGGCAAACTTGCGCTGGGGTTTGCCGCTTCGCTCGCAATAATGCCATCACCGAAAGGCTTTCACACCAAAATGGAGGTACTGCAACGCCAGGCTTATGGTTTTCGTAACTTCCAAAACTATCGGCTTCGCGTTAGGGTAATGTGTTCTTAGGATCAATCAGACCCGGGGCTTGCCGCCATTAATGGCGTAGAGCCCAAGTTCTGGTGGGCGCGACAGGACTCGAACCTGTGACCTCCTGCGTGTGAAGCACGCACCGCGCGTTTTAGTAAGTAGCTTAGAATCAGCGGAAGTTCTTCGCGGTTAACGCTGTGGGCCCGATCCGTCTTTGCTTCTGTTTTGCTCTCTTTTCGCCCATTTGTTCCCCATCGTTTCTAAAGTTTCCACTAAAGTAGCCTCGAAACAATTCCACATAAGACTGTTCGACGATTCCAAGTAAGCCTGTTCGATTTCTCTTGACTCATCCAAACATTGTCGCCTAGACTTGTTGTGCGGCGCGAACGCGCTGCCTTCCCAGCCGGGTACCTTACACCCGATCTTCGCGGCGAGGATTATCATCGCTGCCGTCCAAGCTTGGTGCCTCCCGCCCGAGCTGTCTTCATCCATCTTCACGCGGGCCACCCACCTTGGCCCAAACTCACCAAAACATCAAAACTTAAGGAGATTTGAACTATGGAGAAGCTCATGCTCACGGAGCGCGAGATTGAAGCGACGCGCGGTATCGGCTGCGGGCAGTTGCGCCGCATGCGTCTACACGGAACGGGTCCGCGATTCATCAAGGTTGCTGGCAGCTTGGGGCGCACGGGTGGGAAGGTTCTGTACCCGGTGAAGGATCTGGATGCGTGGATCGCTACGCTACCAACGGGGGGCGGACCGGCGGCGGAACCCGCCGCGAAAGCCGAACGAGCGAAGGCGTGAGCGGCTTCTCTTCGTTTCATCGCCCGTTCCCGTTCTTGCGCGGTGGGCTTCGGAACGATGCTTCGCGTCGGATCTTGACGCCGCACGCGCGCCTCATCGAAAAAGATGGGCGCTATCTGTGGCGCGTGGTTCGTTGTCCACAGTGCGGCGCTCAACACGAACACGACGCCGGGGCCATCGGGATTGATAATCCCCGGCGGCTCATGCCCTGGTATGTGAAAATGCCCTGCGCTACCGCGAAATCACAATTTGAATACTACCGGCTTGAGGAGTTACCGGCGGGGCTGTGACTGTGATGCTCGATTGGGCTCTGCGCTACATCAGGCTGGGGTGGCCCGTCTTTCCGGTGAACGGGAAGACGCCGCGCATCAAGCAGTGGCAGAAAGACGCGACCCTCAGCGAAGAGAAAGCCGCTGAGTGGTGGCGGAAGTGGCCACAAGCGAATATAGGGCTGCTCTGCGGCCTCCGTTTCTTCGTGGTGGACATTGATGCTCATCGCGGCGGCGAAGAGACCTGGGACGCTCTACGCTCCAAACATCCGGCTTTACCGGAGACTATCGAGCAGATCACCGGGCGCGGCGGTAAGCACATTTTTTACTTGCTGCCGGAAAACTTCAGAGTCCAGAACTCCGAGGATCTCATCGGGCCGGGAATCGACGTGCGCGGGCACGGTGGATTCGTAGTAGCGCCGCCGTCCGTGCATCCGGCAACCCACGTGGCCTACGTGTGGGACGGCGCGGCGGAGCTGGAGAGCCAGAAGATAACGGCGGCTCCGCAATGGCTGCTCAACATCTTGCGGAACCAGGGCGCGGGCCGAAAGAAATCTAAATCCACGCCCGCCAACATTGCCGAGGGCGCGCGCAACGATACGCTGTTTCGGGAAGGTTGCCGACTCCGGCGCATCGGCTGGCAGGAAGAGGAAATTTTCGCGGCGCTGAAAATCCTCAACACCGAACGGTGCGAACGGCCATTGCTCGAGCGCGAACTGCGAACCATCGCGAATTCGGCGGCGAAGTACACGCCGGCGCCTATCGCTCGAAATGCAGGGGCGGCGTCTGGCTCGCCATTTCGAGCGGTGGGATCCGGCACGCCAGCAACACCGCCGGAAACGGTGATAGAGGATCCGGACATCGATGAAGATTGGACCGCTGAACTCATTCGCAGTAGCAAAGGCAAGCGCGCGCCCGTGGTGCAGAACGCGCTCATCGCAATTCGCAAAGCTCCCGAGTGGCGCGGGGTCCTGGGTCTCGATGAGAGCGCTCTGCGCATCATGATCCTAAAACCACCGCCGTGGGAAGAGCAGCGCAAATTACCGTTCCAGTGGAGCGACGAAGACGACGTTCGCACGGCTGGCTGGCTCCAGACGAATCGAATCCTGGCAACGCCGTTGACGGCGCGGCAAGCCATCGCTACGGTGGCGAGCGAGCATCGCTACCACCCGATTCGTGATTATCTGAACGGGCTGGTGTGGGATGGCGATGGACGCGCGCATAACTGGCTCGCGACCTACCTGGGCGTGAAGCCCAACGAGTACGTGTCGGCGGTGGGCTGCCGTTGGCTCATCGCTGCCGTGGCGCGGATCTATGAGCCGGGGTGCAAGAACGATTGCTGTCTGATTCTAGAGGGCAAGCAGGGCGCTGGAAAGAGCACGGCGCTGCGGACCTTGGCGGAGCCTTGGTTTACCGACGACATGCCTGAGTTGGGCACAAAAGACAGTCAGCTCCAAACGCGCGGCGTGTGGATCATCGAACTGAGCGAGTTGGACTCCATGACGCGCGGTGAGGTTTCGCGTGTCAAAGCCTACATGAGCCGATTGACTGATCGTTTTCGTCCACCCTACGGGCGCGCGCCGATTGATGTGCCGCGAGAGTGCGTGTTCGCCGGCACGTCCAACAAGGGCGCTTACCTGCGAGACGAAACGGGAGGTCGGCGGTTTTGGCCGGTGCAGTGTGGCGCAATCGATATTCCGTGGTTAAAGCAAGATCGCGATCAGCTCTTTGCTGAGGCAGTGGCGCTCTATCGAGACGGGTCTCCCTGGTGGCTCAATACCGAGAAGCTGACTCACGCTGCGCTCGAAGAGCAGGAAGACCGCTATGATTCCGATCCTTGGGATGAACTGATTGCACCGTGGGTGCGCGGTCGCGTGTCTGTTTCGGTCGGTGAGGTTTTGGATGCCTGCATCAACAAGCCCGCCGCGCAATGGTCGCAGCAAGACTTGAATCGCGTTGCGCGGTCGCTGGTGGCGATGCGGTGGGAGAGGTTCAAGGCTGGCCCGCGCGGTGACCGCGAGTGGCGCTATCGGCCACGGCTGGCGGATTGACTGGGACACCAGGGCAAACTGGGACACGGACTGGGACACCGGAAAGCCATGTAATCGCGCCTTTTACTCGGTTGGTGTCCCAGTGTCCCAGTGTCCCAGTATGTATCGCGCGTATAAGGAAACGGCTTATCCGTTAATAGGGCTTAATACAATTGAATTACGTATAAAGTTTGGGAACGGCGTTTTTAACCGGGACACTGGGACACGGGATTGTTTGAAACATTCTCGTGATAGAATGTTGTCATGGACGCGACGATCAGCCGGGGGGTAGGCAAAATCTCTGAGGAGAGGGTCCGCCGTGACCGCCCAGCAGTCGAATTTTTAACATACGGGGAATTAACCGGAAGAAACAGATGAGCGCTGAAGTTCTGAGTTTTAAACCCGGTGAGCGCCTGGCCTACGGCCAGTCCGAGAAGGCGCGCGCGTTCGTTGCCGAGCTGCGCGAGAAGCTTAGGCTGGACGATCCGGCCTCGCAGCGCCTTGGCGACCTGCTGGGCGAGTTTATTGACGAGTTGGACGAGTGCCGCGCCGCGCTGATCCGGGACGGCCAGTTTGTCCGGGATCGGTTTGGCAAGCTGAAACTACATCCCGCCTGTCAGCGGGAAATCGCAATCTCGAATGAGTTCGGAAAAACCTACCGCCTTTTGGGAATAGATCAGGCGTCAAAGTCCGACCAGGGAGACTTGTTTGATTAACGAGTTTACGCCCGCTGTGCAGCGCTATCGCGCCGCGCGAGGCATCACGAGTCACAAAGCCAGCGGCGCGGCCTAAGCCGAACCGTTGGCAGTTGCGTAGCCCCTGGCAAGACCTATAGGCGGCGGACGCAACCTCAAAGTCGGGGCGCGGCAAAATCTGGGCCTTAGCCCAAACGCGCGAGCGGTTCCCGACAGAGCTGAGCGACGCGGTCCTTAGATCGTCGTCGGTGAGGCACCAACCCAAACCAAGAGGAAAACTGTATGTACAAGAATGTTGCCGGAAGGCAAGAGTTGGACCGTCTCTCCACGCAAATGCGGACCCTCGTGTCCGCTGCGGACGCTCGCGGCACCAAGACGCTGAATAGCGCGGAGCGCGAGAAATGGAATCGGCTTAAGGCTGCCTACGAAGCGAAGGAACGCGAAGTATGCCGCTCTGAGGGCATCGACTCGCTCGATCAACCCCATCGACGTGTGACGCCGGATGCGCTGGGCGGCCTGGGCGACGGCATGCCCGATGAGCGGCGGCTGCGCTCCATGCGACCGCACGCGCGGCGCGAGGCCTTGAAATCGTCCGAGGAAAAGGCCTTCTCGAATTTCCTCCGCCGTGGCATCCAGGGGCTGAATGCCGACGAAAAGGAAATCATGCGCGGGCAATTCCAGGACGCAAATGCGCTTGGAATCCAGAACGCGCAATCGAGCACTGTCGGCACTCAGGGCGGCTATACCGTGCCGCAAGGCTTTAGTGACCTTCTCATGGAGGCCATGAAGTGGTACGGCGGTATCGATGGCGTCGTCGGTGAATTTGAAACCGAGACTGGAAATCCGTGGCCCTGGCCGACGATTAACGACACCACGAACATGGGCCGCGTGATTGGCCAGAACGTCCAAGTAACCGAAACCGATCTTGTCTTCGGTCAGGTGACGTTCAACGCCTACATCCTGTCGAGCGACATTTGTTTGGTGCCTATCGCGCTGATCGAGGATTCGTACTTCGATTTCGATGCGCTGTTGGCGAAGTTGCTCGGAACTCGTCTGGGCCGTTTGCTGAACAATATGGGCACGGTGGGCACGGGAACTGCCGAGCCTACCGGGATCGTGACCGCGGCGCTCACTGCGGGACTCACCAACCCTCTGTCGAGCGCTACCACTGTTGACTATGCAGACCTGGTGAACATGGAGCATTCCGTCGATCCAGCGTATCGCGGGCCTAGCGCGCGGTGGATGTTCAGCGATGAAATGCTAAAGAACCTCAAGTTGCTTGTGGACGGAAATAATCGTCCGCTGTGGCAACCGGGCCTGACCGCATCCTTCGCCGATGGCGCCGCCGTCATCGGCTCTGGCAAAAACACTATTCTGGGCTACCCATACGCGGTCAATCAGGACATGCCGACGCCAGCAGCGAACGCGAATTCGATGCTATTTGGTGACATGAGCTGCTTCAAGCTCCGCAAGGTTGGCAGCCCCAGCATCCTTCGGCTGGTGGAACGTTATGCCGACTATTTGCAGGTTGGCTTCATCGGATTTTTCCGCTGCGATACCAATCTGATCGACGCGGGCACGCATCCGCTTGTCCTTGGCGTGCAAGCCGCCTAGAGGTTCGCATGCGGGCGGCGATCCTTTCGCGTATTCGGCGTCGCTCGCATGCTTCGTGGAGGCTTCCCCGCCGTGGTGCGGCCTCCATCATTTGAGTTCCCAAAGGGGGAAAACAGGCGCGCCGGTTTTCCAATCTCCTGAGGTCGGCGCGCGTGTCCGGGGCGGAGGAACTATGGCCCTTCGCCCCACGCTTCAAAAAAAGGAGAGATCATGCGCAATACAAAATCCAAGCCGGGCCATCCGTCCGGCAAACCATTTTTTCAGGCCGCGCTGCAATCCGATGGTACGCTCGAACTGCTGGTTTATGAGGACATCGGCGAGAGCTGGTTCAGCGATGGCGGTGTGACGGCCAAGAGCGTTAAGGCCTCGATGGATGCGGCCGGGAGTTATGACCGTGTGCTCGTTCGCGTCAACTCGCCTGGTGGGAGTGCGAGCGAGGGCATCGCGATTTACAACCTGCTGCGCTCTACGAAAAAGCCGGTTGAGGTTTACGTCGATGGGATTGCGGCGAGTTCGGCCTCGATCATTGCAATGGCCGGTGACACGATCACTATGGGCGTGAATGCCATGATGATGATTCACGAAGCAATGGCCTACGGCGGCGGCCATGCGGACGATCACAGAAAGCTCGCTGATGTCCTAGATACGGTCTCATCCGCCATCGGCAAAACCTACGCGGCGCGCACTGGCAAAAGCGAAGACGAAATCGCGGACATGATGGCCGCCGAAACGTGGATGACGGCGCAAGACTGTCTCGATCAGGGCTTCTGTACCGACATCACAGAAGAGCCGGACCTCGCAATCGAATCGAACGCTCTGGCAATGGCTCGCCAGTTCAAGGCGCTCCGCCGGATGAAACACGTACCGACCGCGCTGAAGCGTGGAGCCGCCGCATCCCGCAACGATGATCTGGGTCTCGATAGGGCCGGTGAGTGCGAGTGCGATTGCGCAGAGTGCCGCGCGGGTGATTGCTCCGCCTGCAGCAACGCCGAATGTGACGATGCCACGTGCGCGGAGAACGGATGCCCGATGCAGGACGATAACGCGGATGCTCGCGTGGATCTCAGCGGATGGCATGACAAGCTGGGCCTGCCCGTCCCGGTGTCCATCGCGGACGCGCGCGCCGAGCTGGAGGCGCTGGAGGCTCACGCGGCCGACGCCGTCAATCTCGACGATGCGCGATCGCATGTGGAAGCGATCGAGGACGTGCTCCACAGTCCCGAGGATGAGGCGGTCGATCTCGATGCCTCGCGGAGGTACGCCTCCGCACTGGGGCGCCGGTGACAGGCGCCGTCTGCTCGTTCAATGGGCGCTACGGATTTATAAGAGCGGGCGATAGGGAGGCTAAGGCAGACTTCTTCTTCCTCCCCAGCGACGTGATCGGCGAAGTCCGAAGTGGTGACGAAGTGGATTTTTGGCTCGCTGACAGTACCAGTCATCCGGGAGAACTTGTAGCGGTAGAAGTCAAGCGTCGCGAAGATGGGCGGGCGCTGTGAGAAAGCCGTCCCATTTTGCGCCGCCGTCCAAGGTTGTTGCGACACTCCGAGAGTCGCTGCAACTGGCCCTTGGTTCATTCGCTAATGGGTACGCGCACGCTCGCCCAACTTGCCCACGATGCGTCCATCTCAGCCGACGCGCTGGCCTTCGCGGAGACTCACAACGCGGGGGTCAGCGAAGGCATGCTGGAACGCCTGGCCGGAGTGCTGGGCGTTCCTCTAGAGGCTCTGAAGGTGCGCTCTGAGCATCCGGTAAAGGACGCCGAACTATCCAGCCTCGGATTGGGAGGCGGCATCATCAACCGGAGTTATTGACGGCTGCGCGTGGAAGAGGGTCTCCATTTCGGCGAGGGCCTCTTCCATCTCACCGCGCAGCCGTTGGATGCGGTCATCGTTTTCGATGACCTTGGCATGCCACTGATCGAGTGTCATTGCTTCGCTCCACGAATCCCGTGCCAAAGTTCGCGGAGGTGCTGACGGTGCTCTGGAGCCAGAAGCAAGATCAGCGCGAGGCAAATGCCGACGGTCAGTTTCATGCTCATATGGCTAACATGATAAGCTTACCCTGTAAGCTAAATCAAGAGCGGGAACGTGAACGCCACGCCTATGCTGGCGGCGTGGGGGAAAAGTTCTCCAGTCTGACGGAAGTGCTGGCATTCTTCAAGACCGTTGGCGCGAAGGGCGGGCGTGCCGCTGCTAAGAAAATGTCGAAGGCCCAGCGCACGGCGCGCGCGAAGAAAGCCGCCGCTGCATCCGTCAAGGTGCGGCAGAAGAAAGCCCGCGAGCGAAAGAAGGCGGAGAAATCCGCCGCGAAGAAGTAACTCAAAATCACACACGCGCCGTCGTGTGTCCGATCCATCGGGCCGCCGCGCCTCCAAAAAGGGGTTTGAACCAGAAATGACCGATGACGAGAAACGATTGTTGGAAGAAGCGAACAGGCTGATTGCCAAGCAGCTCAAATATCTGAGCGAAGCTGGCGCACTGGACCCAGGAGAACTACAGAACGAACACGAGCGCGCCGAATTCGTCCGCAACGTCTGTGCGTCTGCCGCCATCGCCTTGGCGACTATGCCCGCCGTGCAGCATGCCATGAAGATCGCGCGGACTGATCTTGACGCAAAGGGTTGCTATCGCGCCGTCATTGAAGCGATTAGGAGCGTGTTTGGCTTCGAGTCGGGAGATCCGCAGAACCCGAACCCGAGCTATCTTGGGCCGCCCAGTGATCCCACGGTGAATTAGCCATGTCTGTCTACCGTCCGACGTACCGCGAACCGAAAACCGGCGAGCTGAAGCAATCCGCCGTCTGGTGGTACAGCTTCACGTTCGCCGGGCAGCGCGTCCAGGAATCGAGCAAGTCAAAGCTGAAGACCATCGCAGGTGAAGCCGAGAAAAACAGACGGCGGACGCTGGAGGAAGCCTATGCGGGAATCCAGAGGGAGAAGCCGGATCATCGAATCCGAACCGTGCGCGTCGCTCTGGAGGCATACCGGAAGCACTATGCTCCTAACCACCGCGCCAAGTCCATCGTGTGGGTGAAGGAACGATTGCAGCATGTGGAGCGGGTCTTGGGCGCGCTGCTCATCCCGGATCTCAATGAGTCCCGCATGTCCGGCTACATGACGCTGCGTCTGAAAGAGGGCGCTGGCAATCGCACGGTGAACATGGAGATCGATTGCCTAGCGCGCGCCGCCGGGCATCCCTGGAAGCTGCTATGGCCGGGACTCAAACGCCTGGAAGAAGCCAAGGACGCGGGCCAAGCTTTGTCGCCCAAACAAGAGCAACGGCTGCTGGATTGCGCCGCGCGCAGCCGAAGCCCGTTGCTGGTGCCATTCATCCGTATCGCACTGCTCACTGGCATGCGGGCCGGTGAGATCCGAAGTATGCGATGGGGGCAGGTGAATCTGGATTCCAACACTCTCACTGTCGGCAAGTCCAAAACCAGGGCGAGTTCCGGGCGGACGATCCCGATGAGCGCGGATCTCGCGGCCACGTTCGCCGGGCATGCGGCCTGGCTGGCCAAGAAGCTCGGCCCTGTCGAGCCTGGCTGGTACGTGTTCCCGTTCTGTAATCGAGTTCGGCCCGTCGATCCCTCTCGCCCGGTGACCTCGATTAAGACAGCCTGGGAAAGTGCGCGGAAGGCCGCTGTGATCGATATCCGTTTCCACGATCTACGGCACACGGCCTATACGAAGATGGTGGAGAGCGGCGTTCCCGAAGGCGTCATCATGGCTCTCATGGGGCACGTGAGTAAAGCGATGGTGGAGCGCTACTCGCACGTTCGGATGGATGCCATGCGCAAGGCTGTGGAATCGCTGCAACTCAGCGATCAGAATCCACCTTCTAAAGATTCCACTAAAGTAGCCGCCCTTGGCATCGCTGGGTAAACTCAGAAGTCTTGTGTTTTCATGGTGGGCGCGACAGGACTCGAACCTGTGACCTCCTGCGTGTGAAGCAGGCGCTCTAACCAACTGAGCTACGCGCCCTGCGCGGTGAGACTTTTTTTCAGTTTACCAGCTTCGTGTGCCTGCTTCTAAGGCGAATCAGTCTGCAGTCCACAAACTCCCTGATGTTATCCGGATTCAGCCGACCTCCGTCGAGCTTATACTTGATCCCAGACGCAGGGCAAAAAGAGAAGCTGGATCTTGCATCGTACTCAGTGGCAGACCCTTTTCTTGGGTGCGGACATGCTCAGATCAGCTATTCTAGGAGACTTTATTGCAAGGAGTAGAACCATTGTTCCAAGATCCATTTCTTAATCGCGGCCTGAAGGCTGTCACAATTCTGGCTGCCCTGCTTGCTGCGAGCGTCACCGTTGGCGCGCAACAGCCGGTTCCGGCCAGGTTTCATTTACAGGAAGCCAGTATTAGTGATATCCAGCACGCAATCATGGCCAACCAGATCACGAGTGTAGGTCTGGTCGATATGTACCTGAAGCGGATCAAGACTTACAACAACAGTTGCGTGAGCCAGCCGATGGGAATTCTTGGACCGATTACTACCATTCCGCACGCCAGGCAAATCAACGCGCTCTCGACCCTGAACCTGCGACCGCCGGCGCGCAAAGCATGGGGCTTCGATGAGCGCAAGGCGCGCAGCATGACGGACACCGTCGATAACGATCCGAATATGCCCGACGCGCTCGAAGTCGCCGCTGCCCAGGATCGGGAATTCAAGCAAACCGGCAGGCTGGTTGGCCCTCTGCAGGGAGTCGTTATGGCGATCAAAGACCAGTACGACACATTTGACTTGCGCACGACATCGGGCGCCGACGCGCAGTACGCCAACGACCGCCCTCCGGAGGATGCCACGTTCGTCAAGCGTCTGCGGGCTGCTGGAGCCATTATTCTGGCGAAGGCCAACCTGGCCGAATATGCAACCGACGGCGCGCGTAGTTCCTTTGGCGGGACCTTTTGCAATCCGTACGACACGGAGCGCGAACCCGGCATGTCGAGCGCCGGCTCGGCGGCATCGGTAGCGGCAAACCTGGTCACCTGCGCAATCGGCGAAGAAACCGTCGTGTCGATCCGATGGCCGGCATCCGTCAACAGCCTGGTTGGGCTCGCGCCCTCGCAAGAACTGGTCAGCCGGAAAGGAATGATGGGAGCGGGCCTGAACATGCGGACAGGTCCGATTTGCCGCAACGTGCCCGATGCGGCGAAGATCCTGGACGTTATCGCCGGCTACGACCCCGAGGACGAGATGACGGTGTTTAGCGTCGGACGCAAGCCCGCGCAGCCTTATCTCAGCTTCGCCTCGGCGCAGCGGCTGGATGGCGTCCGGATAGGCGTGATTCGTGAGTACATGGCCAAGCAGCTCTTCTCCAAGGCTGACGAGGAAAGTATTGATATAGTCGAGCGCGCCATCGACGACCTTCGCAAGCTCGGCGCGACGATCGTGGATCCGGGTCCGGAGGGCGCAGTGTTCCAAACCTGCATCGCACGTTATGCTCCGGAACTTCTGAACTCCGCGTTTACTCGCCAGTATCGGGATCTGTTCCCAGTGGATGCCCTGGGTCAGCCCCAATCCGATCAGACCGCCACGCTTCTGGAGATGTTTGCCGATCCTTCGCGAGTACCCCAAAGTCTTTCGCTGCGCAGTCTCAACGGACTCGGTGTACAGGGCGAAGACAAATACATGATGAACAAGTATCTGCGAGAACGTCGAGATGCCAACATCAAGACCAACGCAGACCTGATCGCGAAGGCGAGGTTCTACGAGGATCCTAATTTTCCCGATCGCAAACAGGGCAGGCAAGCCGCGGAACGCGCCACGATGTTGGACACGTCGGCACGCCTTCAGACCCGCTTCGCCCTCCAAAATCTTTTTCTGCAGTGCATGCAGGAACAACGGCTCGACGCGCTCGTATCCCCTATGTCCACCGTCCCGCCACGCAAGCTCACCGCGCCGCGAGAACCGAATGCGAATGGCCGCTCTCCGATTGGCTGGTGGCTGATCGGCCAGCAGGGTTTCCCCGCCATCACCGTGCCGGCGGGTTTTACGACGGAGGTCTGGGATCGCGTGCGCGACGCCAACAATGGCACGCGCTTAGTCGGCCCCGTGCAGGCCAGCTTGCCCGTCGGTGTCGATTTCATCGCTCGCCCGTTCGACGAAGCATTACTATTTCGCATTGCTTCGGCTTTCGAAGCAGCAACCCGGCATCGCAGGCCGCCGCCGGACTTCGGCCCATTGCCTGACGAACGATAGCGCCTTCGTTCCCCTAGTCTTCGCTGAGTACGAAAAACCCGGTCGCGGCAGTTCGTTCTAAGGCGAATCATCTAGAGCCAACACCGAAGACCGCGCCTAAAAACTACTGACCTCCTAAGGTAGCCTGTAGAGGCGCTCCCTGTCGTCCGATCCTTATTAGTAAGTGCAGGCCGAAGTACCAGCGGAAGTCCACGTGTGCCTATGTTGCACGGTGCATCCCTTTCCGGAAGGGCGATTCTGAATGAAGTCCATCGGCAAGTATCAAGTAATTGAAGAGTTAGGCGGAAGCGCCACGGGCAGAACCTATCGAGTTCGCGACGCTTTTCGCAATCGGGAATTCGCCGTGAAGATTCTGCAAACCGTTCCGAACCTCAGCGCAGAGTCGAAAGAACAGTTCTGCGGACACCTGGCTGCCTGCGCGGAACTCACTCACCGGCATATCGCGAAGATCAACGATCTCGGCGAAGTGGACGACGGGATCTTCGTCGCCACCGAGTGGCGCTCCGGGATGGACCTGCGGCGGTTCATGCAGCAGAACCAAGACCTGCCGCTGGGCCAAAAGCTGGCCGTGATGGCGCAAGTGGCCGAAGGACTGGCGTTCGCGCATTCGCGCGGGATCGCGCACGGAAATCTGAAGCCGAGCAACATCTTTGTCGACGCCGCGCGCGACGTCAGCATACTGGACTTTGGGATCGCCAAGTGGCTTGCGGCGCTGCTGGACGCCGGCAGCCGTCCCCAGGCATTGGTGGCCAACTATCTGGCTCCGGAGCAAGTGTTGGGGCAGTCCTTTGACGCCCGTTCCGACATCTTCGCCCTGGGCCTGATGCTTTATGAATTCGCTTCGGGAAAGTATCCATTTTCGGCCGATCCCGGTGTGATAGCCCGAGAGATCGTGCACAGTGAGCCAGCGCCACTACGGCAGTTGGACGCACAGGTTCCCGAAGAGCTGGAACAACTGCTGGCGCGCGCCCTAAAGAAAGATCCGGAGCAGCGTTTGCAGACCGCCGAAGAGTTTGCATCGGGCCTGTACCTCGCCGCGCAGCAACTGAGGCGAGCCGCTTCCACCCCCGTGCTTCTCACGCCCGCTGCGGAACCTGCGGCCGCGGTGGAATCATCGTCGAGTGAGCCAATACCCAATCCGGTTCCACCCGTGTTGGCCGCGCAGCCGTTTATTCCTCAACCGGCGCCGGCAACTGCATTCGAGACGCCTGCTTTGCAAGAAGTAGCGCGGCAAGAAGCAGCACGGCAGGAAGTGGCGTTGCCGCAAGTAGCGCCGGAGCAGGTCGCGTTAGAGCAAGTCGCGCCGCAGGACGCACCCGCGCTGCAGGTGCCGGTGGCGGCGCCGCGGGTCCGCGAGAGACCGCAAGATGCCGAACCCCCACCGCGTCCGTGGAGCGCGCGTTCGTACGCCGCATCGGGTCCGCCGAGCGCCAATGCGATTCCTCCGAAGCAACCCGCCGCGCCGGCGTCCCTATATCATCCTCCAACACCGCCGTCCTATCAGCCCCCACAGTCTTTTCTGCAACCGGCCGCTCCTCTACCCGAGCCCGTCGCGCCGAAGGCCAGCAGGATGACGAAGAGCGTCCTCATCGCGGTTGCCGGCCTCATCCTGGCGGCTGGTATCGTTGGTTCCCTGATATCGCGGCAGAATCTACGGGCGTCGCAGAACAGAAGCCACACCGCCGACGTTGAGACGAAAGCCATCGTCCCTGTGAAGCAGCCGCCAGCTCCGCCAGCCGCCGTGCTCCCCGAAGCACGAGCCCCGAAGCCAGGCGAGTCCGGACCCGACGATCTAGGCAACCCCGAGTTTTCGGCGAAGCAGACTTTGAATGGACCGGTGCGCTCGCTCTGGGAGTCCGGTAGATATGGACCGGCGCTGGCGCTTGTCGACCAGGTTTTGGCCAATAATCCCACCAACGAAGATGCGCGTGGCTGGCGGAAGAAAATTCGCGCCGCGCAAGCCGCGGAAGCAGCTTTGAAGTAAGAATCTTATGAGACGTCTGATTCATTCCACCGTTTGGGCGGCCGTGCTCGGGCTCACGGCTGTTCCAGGATTTACCGCGCCCAACGATCAAAAGCCGGCACACGGGAAGAAATCGCTGGACCCGTTCCTGAACGGCGAGCCCTTCACTCTCGACCAGGTGCTCCTGTTGCTGAAACAGGATGCCATCCCGCTGCATCGCCGCAAAGAGGCCATCGAGAGCCGGGGGATCGCATTTACGCTTTCCTCCGACGCTCTTTCCAAGCTCGATTCGTCGGGAGCTCCCGATGACATTCTGGACCTTATCAAGAGCAAGGCAAAACCGGTTGCTCCAGCCCCGGTTGCTCCGAAGCCCGTGGCCAAAGGCATGCTGAGTCTCACCTGCGCGCCGGCCGAATGCCAAGTGAGGCTGAACGGAACCGCGCTCGGGCCAACCGCGGGCGGAAAGCTGGAAGTGGCGGGACTGACGCCCGGCAATTGGGTGGTCGATTTTGAGAAGGAAGGATTCATCTCGCACCAGAGCACGGTGGTAGTGGAGCCGGCCAAGAGCGCTTCGATTGCCGCCACGCTCGATCTGGATCATGCCGCGCGCGAAGCTTTCGGGAAAGAGCTGTTTCAGAAAATGATGCGGGCTCTGGGAGGCGAAGACGGGCTCAAGACCCTGGCGTCGGTGCAAGCTACCGGCAGCACCACGCTGTGGGGACACGACGGAACCAGCGTTCGATGGACGCTGCTGATGCGGAATCGAACGGATCGCGCGCTGTTTCAGGCCAAAGCCGGCCGCATCCTGCATGAAGTGATGTTTGAAGGAAGCGAGTTCAAGGCCAGCAAAAATCTGAAGGGCGATGAAGCGCTGCAACTGCCCACCGACTTCGGATTGATTCGCGACGATCAATTGCCCGCTTTGATGGCGCGCGTCCAGGGTCCCAATTACAAGCTGGTGGCGAATCATCCCGACCCAGTCCCCGGCGAGGATTTCTCGATCGTCGCCGAATCCGGAACCGAGAGAATCTCCATCGGCCTAGACGCGGATTTGCGCCCGCAGCGAGTGAAGATCGCGACCGATGCCGGTATTGGCTCGGCCTTGATCACCTACTCCGACTACGTTCAGAACGGCAACGCCTTCTACCCGAAGACCATGCTCATCAAGCCCGAAGGGCAGCAACAAGGCATCGAAGTACGCTTTGACAAGGTAGAATTAAACCCCAACTTGAAGGATACCGACTACAAGCTTCGGGGCAAACCATTCGTGGAGCTTGAAAACTGACTCGGGGGAATCTCGAGCACGCTCTCTCCCGTACGGTATTAAGAAACATTCGTCTAAGACAAATTCGAACCTTTTCGCGGTTTTCTTCGTCTAACCAGCCATGGTGACAGTGGCCTCGTTTGAAGTTGCGTATCGGTCCGCTTTCGAGGATTTCTCCCGAAAAGCGCAGCGCGTGCAATTGCTGACGGAGCACCCCACAGGCGATCGAAAGGCCTTTGAAACCGCTCTACTGGAGCTGGAGAAGGCCCACCTGACGTATAACGACGCACGCGATGCCTTTGTGCGGTCGTTGTTGCCGGCGGCAAAGGATCACCAGCGGAGCTTCGCCGGCCAGGACCATCGTGCAGACGTGCCAGCCATCGCGGAACTTCTCTGGGAGAGCGCTGGGCGGCCCTCCGGAACGGCCGAAGAAGACTGGCAGCGCGCCGAAGCGATCGTGCAACGCGCCGTGGCCGCTTCGTCCTGACATTTCGGAAGCCTTGGCTGAACCGCCACTAGCCGGCCCCGGCCGCCTGTCAGGCGATGGCTTCCATCTGTTTGATGTGATTTCGGTCGTGTCCCGCCATGGTTTCTACGATGGTCTGAAACGTCATGGTGCCCCGCTCGGGATGCGTAACTGGTTTGGACAGGTCGGCTGGCTTCACGGAGCGAATCAGCGCCAAGTTCCAGGCGCGCACGGCAGATAGAGCAGCCAGCGCGAGCCGCGCATCGCACGCAGGGTAGCTTTTCGCCCACAGATCCTGATCGAAGGGCTGGATGACGTGATGATCCTGGGCCAGGGTTTGCTTGAGGCGGAAAGAAAACACGATTTCGGAATCTGCCAGATGTGAGAGGATATCGCGAGCGCTCCACTTGCCGGGCGCGGGGGAAATTTCCAAACGTTCCGGTCCGATCGTCTCCACCAATTGCGCCAGCCGGCGCGGCGTCTCTGAGATTACATCCAACGGTGCTCGGTCGCCTATATGGCTGGCATAGGGATTCATGGAATTATTTCTCCTTGGTCTGATCGTCGGGCAGCGGATCGGGAGTATCGAACTTGATGGTGGATCCGGTTTCGAACTTGCGGTAAAGCCGGAACTCGATGTCATTCCTGGTCATGTAGCGCGCGAGCTTGGACGTGAGAACGGCCTTCAACGGCAGCATATATTGCGCGTCGCCAATGGTTTGAAAGTCGTAGTCCAACGATTCGTGGGCCTCGCGGACCGGGAAATCGGAAGCAATGTTGTAGGGGTTCAGGGTGATCTTGGTCACCATCTTGGTGTCGCGATCGATGTAGATCAGCCCGCGGTAGGCTGGAACGATCTCCTTGCCGGTTTCCGTTTCCTTCATGTGATACCGCGAGTTTTCCTGCGCGATGTCGTAAGCGAACACGTAGTTGCGCCGGCCGCGCAGAGTGGCCCAGTGATCCCAGGAGAAGTCGGCGTGGCTTTCTGGGTCGAAGATCTCGCTCATCATGGTGCCGAACTCACCGGCTGAAACGGTGCCGCCGAGCTGTTCCATCTTCACGTTGGTCACGGGCTGATCGTTTTTCATGATCACTTCATAATCCTCATGGTGGTCGCTGTAGCTGAGGCGCGAGGTGATGGTGTCCAGGTGATACCAGCTGGAGCCGGTGCCGCCGCGATCCAGGTCGCGCCGCGTCACTTGCACGCAGATGAAGTTCGGCAGGCTCTTGGTGTAATTCACCACGTATTCGCGTGCCTCATCGATGACCTTGGCCTGTTCGATGGAATCGGGCGGTGGGGGTGGGACCACCACGGGTTTGGGCGGAGGAGGAGCCGCCTCCGGCAAGCTGGCCGACGCGTCGCCCAATTCTTTGAGCGCGGCGACCGTTTTCGGACCCGCTCCCAAGCTTTGGAGCTCTTCGATGGTGCGGTCATCGAGTTTCTCCGCCATTTTGAAATGGCGCAGGGTCTCGGCCACCTGTTTGTCCGGCGATTTCAGTTGAACGGCGGAGCGAATGAACTCTGTCAGTTTTGCCACCGTGAGGGACGTTTCCCCGGCGGCCGAAAGGGCGAGAGCTGTCACCAGGACCAGCAGGCAACGCATACTACTATTTTGCCTCAAATGCGCTAGTTCACAAGACCGTGGCACTTCTTGTATTTCTTGCCGCTGCCGCACGAGCAAAGATCGTTGCGGCCGGGCTTCGCCGCGGCGACTACGGTTTCCGATTCCTCTTCTTCCTCTTCATCGGGAAAGAACACCGGGCTCTTGCCATGCAGCATCAGCCGCTGATCGAGCGCGATGCGGACCAAATCCTCTTCGTCTTCGCGAAATCCTCCGGCGGCCTGTTCCACCTTGTTCATCAGCGCGCGCACGCGGCCCGATGAAGTCTCGCCGGGAATGGAAAGCGCATAAGCAAACAGCGCGTCGGTGCGAAACTCTTCGTCGTCGAAAAGCTCCACGAGTCGCGGCGCTTCCGAACTGAGGTCGAGATATCCCACGCCCCAGATGGCCTGCGTTTTGATCTCTGGGTCTGGGTCATTCAGATGCTTTGGCGGATAAGCGGCGAACCGCTTATCGAAGGACCTTGCCATGGCTTTGAGCGCTTTGGCCCGCGCCTGCGGCTCCTGATACAGATTCAGAATTGCCTCATAAACCGCGACATTGTCACATTGTTCCGCCAGCCCAATGGCCGCGCCGGATCTTTCTTCGATAGCCGACTTCGGATCGGCCAGCACCTTGAGCATGGCCTGGCGCAAATCGGGCTCATCGCCAATCTCACCGAGCGCCTCCCAGCAAGCTCCGCGCACGGCCGGGTCGGGATCCGTTTTGGCAAGCTGGATCAAACGCGCGCGAGCGGCATCGGACAGGTCCGTGCCTTGGAAGCTGAGGGCGACATCAGCCTTCAGACTGGGCGAGCCTTTTTGCAGCATGGCCAGCCGGTCCTCGTCATCGAGCGCGGCGAAATCCATGGCTGCTTCCGCCGGATAGAGCGCCCAAATATCAAAGGGCTGGTCCGGCTCCGCTGACGCAATGGCGGGAGCACTTAGCCCGTCGATCACCGCTTGAATGGGCGCACGCGAGCGCGTATCGTCCGACGGAATTTTGGCCAGCGCGGCCCCCAGCGCAGGGATGGCCGCGGGATCGCCGTACATTTCCAGACACAGCGCGGCATCCTGCGGATCGTTTTCGAGACGGCGTGTTAAAGCTTCCAGAACGCGACGGTCGCGGACCCGCAGCGCGGCGAGAACGAACGGCACGTCGCCCGCATCCCCCTGCTTTAGCTCGCCCAGCAACTGAAGCACCGGCTCGACGGCCGGCTCGCCCAGAGCCACCATGCTCTCCACCAAATCGTCTGGGACGTCGCTGGTGTTATCGCGGATTACCTGCATGAAAAATGGCAGCGCAGCGGGCGTGTGAAGCGCGCGGAACAGATCGATCAGCAATGGATTAAGATCCATCAGATCGTCTTCATGGTTTTGCGCCGCAAAACGCACGATATCGGGAAGCGAGTTTTCAGGAAAGTCGAGAATGGCGTGCAATAGACGCCGATCCACCGGGATGTATCCATGTCCGGCGGCTTCCAGCAACTGATAGGCCGGAACGCCTTCGTAGCGCCCCGGCTCCAGAATCAAATCAGGGTGTGGCAGGAACTACTCTTCCTCTTTACTTACGGTTACGGTGATTTCGGCGGTCACTTCGCGATGCAACCGGATAGGAACCTTGAACTCGCCCAGCGTTTTGATCGGCTCGTCGAGGGCAATCTTCCGGCGCTCGATCGTGTAGCCCTGCTTTTCGAGCGCCTCGGCGATATCTTTCGAAGTCACCGAACCGAAAAGCTGATCATTTTCGCCGGCCTTCTGGGAGATCGTAATGGCGACGGATCCCAGCATTTTTCCGAGATCTTTGGCTTCGCCTTCCACCTTGGCTTCACGGCGCAAATGGGCCTGGCGCTCCTGCTCGACGATTTTCTTGTTCGATTCGGTGGCCGCGACGGCCATCTTGTTGGGCAGTAGAAAATTACGCGCATAGCCAGGCGCAACCTTCACCAACTGCCCGCGCGTACCCAGCTTGTCAATATCTTCTCTTAGAATCACATCCATGATGACGGTCTCCTTAGATCGCCGTAGCGAACGGAATCAGCGCGATGTTGCGCGCCTGTTTGATAGCTTCCGCTAAACGCTTCTGATGCGGCGTGCAGACACCGGAGATGCGGCGCGGAACGATCTTCCCGCGCTCGGAAATGAAGGACGAGAGCATCCTCACGTCTTTATAGTTGATGTCGTCGATTTTTTCCACGCAGAACCGGCATACTTTCTTGCGCCGGAAATATTGCTTCTTGGTGGCCAGCGCTTTATCGCCGCCGGTGGGCCGCATGGACCCGCTAATGGGACGTCCGCCTCGTTGTTCGGCCATGTTACTCTCCTACCTTTTCCGCTACCGGAGTTGCGGCGGGCGCGGGCGCCGCAACTGGTGCGCCGGGCATCGGAGCGCCGGGCCTTGGACCCGTAGGTTCGGCAGCGCCTGCCATGGCGTGTTCCAACGGCACGCTCGGAGCAGCCGGAGGCGCCGGCTTGCGCGCTGCGCGTTTTTCGCGTTCCTTCTTGCGCTTTTCGATCTTCTTCAGCTTTTCGTCGATGCGGACGCTCTGGAATTTCATTACCAGGTCCGACACGCGCAAGCGCCGCTCCACCTCCAGCACCGTTTCGGGCTTGGTGGTGAACTGGAGCAGTACATAGAAGCCTTCGTTGCGCTTTTGAACGCGATAGGCCAGCTTGCGTATGCCCCACTTGTCGGATTTGTCGACGTTGCCCCCCTGGGAGGCGATCAGCGTGGTCAGTTGTTCGATCAAATGATCGATATCTTCTTCCGGCGTATCCGGCCGGAGTATAAACAGCTCTTCGTAGATCCTCATTCTTCCTCGTTTAAGCCTGGGGCGCGACGATTAAATTTCGCCATGGACTTTTCGACGCCTTCAGCGATGATGGACTCCACTGCCTGTGACGCATAGTCCAGCAGCTCATCCAACTCTTCTTTGTGCGCCCGCTTCAGTTTCGCGAGCACAATTTGAGCGCCGTCCTTTTCGCGACGGCCCCCATGAACTCCCAGGCGAACCCGGGGGAAATCTTTCGTTCCAACGCAGCGGATTACCGAATCCACGCCGCGATGGCCGGCAGCCGAACCATTGGGTCTGATTCGCACCGATTGCCAGGGCAGGTCCAGTTCGTCATAAACCAGAACCAGATCCCCTGGCGCAATCTCATTCTTCACCAGCAAACTCTGTACCGACTGGCCGCTCTCATTCATGAACGTCTGCGGCTTGGCGAGCAAAACTTTCTTACCCGCCACCATTCCCTGCCCGACGAAGGCCATGCAATCCCGACGCCCGACATCGATTCGATTGCGTTCCGCAACCCGGTCAACTACTAAGAATCCAAGATTGTGAGCTGTTAACTTATACTCTTTGCCGGGGTTTCCGAGACCAACGATCAGCAGCACAGAAGCCAGAATACAGAAGTCAGAATCCAGAATGAAGGAAGCGGACGTTCCGTCCGCGTTCTGAATTCCATCCACATTCTGAATTCTGAATTCTGTATTCTGAATTCACCTTCACTACTTCTTCTTCCCCTTCTCGCCCTTCTCGCCCTTTTCGGCCTCCGCCTCGTCCTCTTCCTTCTTGCCCTTCTTGATCACTTCGGGCTCGGCGGGCGTAGCAGCCACGGCGCCTTCGGCGGCCGGCGTCTCCACCTCCTCAGCCTTCAGTGTCACCACATGCGCAACCACTTGCTCCGGACCGCTCACCAGCTTAACCGACCCGCTGAGCGGAATGTCGCTGGCACGCAGGTTCTGGCCGATCATGAGCTCCGTGACGTCCACCGTGTAGGATTCCGGAATCTCGTCGGGGAGGCATTCGATCTCCACTTCACGCGTGATTACTTCGAGCAAGCCGCCCTGGAGTTTCACGCCCTTCGGCTCGCCCGTGGTATGCACGCGAACCTTCACCGCGATGCGCTTGGTGAGATCGATGCGTTTCAGATCGACATGCAGAAGATTCTCTTTCACCGGATCGCTTTGCCAATCCACGATCATCACCGGCGTGTCTTCCCCGCCCTGGACGGACAGATTGAAGATGGTGTTGTGTCCGGTGTTGCTGTGCAGAATCCTATTGATTTCTTTCGGGCTGATGGAGACCGCCACGGCTGGGCTGCTGGAACCATACAATACGGCAGGCGCAAAGCCTTTCACGCGAAGACGGCGTGCTTCATTCTTGCCGCGCGACTCGCGCGGTTCGGCGGTTACTGTGATTTCTTTTCTCATCGTTCTTTCCTCTAATCCGCTCTACTTCGGCAGACGGCTACCTTGTTCTTACCAGGCCGCGGCCTGCTACTTTCCTTCTCTAAATAAATAGGGTGCTTACCGAACCATCCTCGTGAATGGATTGGATGGCCCGGGCTAACAAAGGCGCCACCGATAGGGTCTTGATGCGGCCGCACCGCATGGCGTCCTCGTGCAAGGGAATCGAATTGGTGACCACTACTTCCTGCAAACACGATGTCTCAATGCGCTCCACGGCCGGCCCGGACAATACGGCGTGCGTGGCGCACGCGGTCACCGTCAGCGCGCCATGCTTCAGCAGCGCCTCGGCGGCCTTCACCAGCGTACCGGCCGTATCAATCAGGTCGTCCACAATCAAACAATGCTGCCCTTCCACGTCGCCGATGATGTGCATCACTTCGGCCACGTTTACTTCCGTCCGGCGCTTATCGATAATCGCCAGCGGCGCGTTCAAATGCTTGGCAAAAGCGCGCGCGCGCTCCACACCGCCAGCGTCCGGCGATACCACGGTCATGTCCCGGCGTCCGATAGACTCGAAATATTCGAGCATTACCGGCGCGGCGAAAAGATGATCCACGGGAACGTCGAAGAATCCCTGAATCTGAGCCGCGTGCAGGTCCAAAGTAAGCACACGATCCGCGCCGGCCCTCTGAATCAGGTTTGCAATCAACCGGGCGGAAATGGGCATTCGCGGCTTGTCTTTCCGATCCTGCCGCGCATACCCATAATAGGGTAGCACTGCGGTGATGCGCTCCGCAGAAGCCCGCTTCAGGGCGTCAATCATGAGCAGCAATTCCATGATGTGGCGGTCCACCGGAGTACAGGTGGGCTGCACCGCGAAAACATCCGCGCCACGAACGTTTTCGAGAATCTGGAGGCGGATTTCTCCGTCCGAAAACGGCTCCACTTCGGCTGCGCCGAGGGTACAACCCAGGGAGGCGCAGATTTTGGCCGCCAACGACGGGTTGGCGTTTCCTGTGAAGATCTTCAGTTGCTCGAATCTCATCGTGCGTACCGGTCTTGGGGCGGCCATGTCTTACTTTCCGAGGAAACTGCTAATTGCCGCCACCAGAGCGCACGGTAACGGCCACGGCTCACCATGGTAAATGGATAAACCTGATTGCTTGGGAGTTCCTTCTGCATCGACCCCGCGGCACGATCCCTCAGCTCGCGGCTCGGGAACAGCCCGAAAAGAGCGGATCCGCTCCCGGTCATCATAGCCCGCCAAGCTCCCAACTTCAGCAGCTTTCCCTTCATCGATTCTAGTTGAGGGTATTGGTTAAACACAACCATTTCAAAGTCATTGGTCCATCCCGGATCGTAGGATGACCCAGCATCGCCGGTGCTCCAGGCAACCGCCTGGAACTTGTTGATCATATCAGGTGGGACCTCGGGAAGCACTTCACGTCCGAGCGCCGCATAGGCTAAGGCCGTCGAGGAATGAATTCCAGGCGTGATCAGAAGGCCCGCGCTGGGGGGGACATCCTGCAACGGATAGAGCTCGGTGCCTCGTCCCAGGCCAGCCGCGGTTCCTCCGAGCAAGAAGAAAGGCACATCGCTGCCTAGCCCAGCTGCAAGTTCCATCAGTGTTTCGAACGGGACCGCCTTTTTCAGGAGCATGGGCAGCGCCAGGAGCACGGCGGCAGCATTGCTGGATCCACCGCCCAGCCCGCCGCCCAGGGGGATTCTCTTGGTGAGACTGAATCGCAGGCGCCCCGTCGCGCGAGCGGCCTTTAGGACGCTATCTGCCGCACGGAGAATCAGATTGCCCGGGATATTCAAGTTGGACTTCAGCTCAATCTTGGTCCGCCCGCGCTCGAATTCCACATCAATCGTATCGGCCAGGGAGATGGTTTGAAATATGCTACGAAGCTCGTGGAACCCGTCCGGGCGCTTGTGGAGAACCCGCAAATCCAGGTTGATCTTCGCCAACGAACGGAGCCGGACACGCTCGGACATTAGTAGTGCAGCAGCGAGAATACGTCGTAGCCGTGGAGCTTTTCGCGCCCGTTCAGGAAGTCTAGCTCCAGGATGAATCCCAGGCCCGCGACTTTGCCATCGAGCGTCTCAACCAGGCGCGCGACGGCTGCGGCCGTTCCACCGGTGGCCAGCACGTCATCGATGATGAGCACGTTTTGTCCGGGCGAAATTGCGTCCTTGTGGATTTCAAGCACGTCGGTACCGTATTCGAGCGCGTATTCGATGCGCTCCCGCTCGGCCGGCAGCTTCTTCTCCTTGCGGACCGGGATGAACCCGTATCCGAGCGCATAGGCGACGGCGGGGGCGATGATGAATCCGCGAGCTTCGATGCCGAGCACCACGTCGATGGGCGTGGAACGATAGTGCTGGGATAGCGAGTCGATCACGCCCTTGAATCCAGTGGGGTTCTTGAGCAGCGTGGTGATGTCGTAGAAGTTGATGCCCGGCTTTGGAAAATCGGGGACTTCGCGGATGAGCGCTTTCAGATGGTCCATTTAGAGAATTCGTATTGTAACATCCGATGTCGTAAGCTTCCCTAATGCCACTGCTCTCTACCGCTCCCATCGTGGCGTTCAGCGCGATCACGGATGCCGATCGCGCCAAGGCGTTCTATCGCGATCAGCTTGGCCTGCGACTGGTCAGCGAAGATGGGGTCGCATTGGTGTTCGATGCCGCCGGCACCATGCTGCGAGTCCAAAGGGTGGAGGAAGTCCGCGTGGCGCAGTACACGGCGTTGGGCTGGCAAGTGCCGGACATAGCTGCGAAGGTGGAGGAGCTGGAGAAAGCAGGCGTCCATTTTGAGCACTACGGCATGCCTGGCCAAGATGAGCGAGGTATCTGGACTCCGCCGGGCAGCACCGCGAAAGTAGCATGGTTCAAAGACCCGGACGGGAATATCCTAAGCCTGACGCAGTTCCCAGCCGCCGATGAACACGGATGAACGCCAATCAGTGTTTATCTGCGTTTATCTGCGGCCAAAACGTTTTCAGTCGATCAGGCCGTTGCGCACCGCGAATCGCACCAATTCGCCCGACGAGTGCAGATTCAGCTTCTCCATGATCTTGCCGCGATGCGCATCCACTGTATAGACGCTCAAGTTCAGCGTGCCCGCGATTTCCTTATTGGTTTTACCTTCGGCGATCATCTGCAGCACTTCGCGCTCGCGGCTGGTGAGCAAATCCAGCGGATCGGTGACGTGTTTGCGGTAGTCGCTCAAGACGGCGTCAGACACGCCCGGGCTCAAGTAGCCTTCGCCTTTCGCCACGGCGCGGACGGCGTTCACCAGATCGCTATCGATGGAATCCTTCAACAAATAACCGCGAGCTCCGGCGCGCAAAATCTCGCGCACGTAGACGGAATCCTTGTGCATGCTCAGGGCGAGAACACGTGTTCGTGGCGCCGAAGCTACCAGACGCCGCGTCGCCTCGATGCCGTTCAGCTCCGGCATGGCCACATCCATTACAACGACGTCCGGATGTAGCTGCTCCGCCAACTCCACAGCTTCGCGGCCATTGCCGGCCTCGCCCACGATCTGCATGTCGGGCTGCGTTTCCAGGATCAGGCGAAAGCCTTTCCTGACCATGGCGTGATCGTCGGCCAACAAAATCCGCAGCATTAACTCTTCACCCCTTCGAGCGGCGCCCACAGATCCACGACGACGCCGTCCTGAGAGTTGATTTGAAGCTCGCCACCCACGCTTTGCGCGCGCGCCCGCATGCCGACCAAACCCAGGCCCGCAGAGCCATTCGGTGTGATGCCATTCGGTGTGAAGCCGTGGCCATTGTCTTTCACCCGCAGATGTATGCGGTCGCCGTTACGGGCTAGCTCGATGTTCACTCGCGTTGCGCCCGAATGCCGAGCGACATTGGTCAGCGCCTCTTGCACGATGCGGAACAAGTGCGTTTCGGTTTCATCGGCCAGGCGCTCGTCGAAGGTGGATTTGTAATCGACGTCAATGCCGGTCCGCTGGCCAAACCGCTCCGCCAGCCATCGGATGCCCGCGTCGAGTCCGAAGTCATCCAGGATCGTAGGCCTCAACAGATGCGATAGCTCGCGGACGTTTTGTATCGCCTCATCGATCAGCCGCCGGCAGTCCTCCAGGCGCGCCGGATCGGGCGGTGTGGATGGATCGAGCGCGGTTACATTCGCCTTGATCGCGGTGAGCGACTGGCCGAGTTCATCATGCAACTCGTGCGAGAAGCGCCGCGCTGCGGTTTCCTGGCTCTCCAGCATGTGCCAGGTGACGCGCGCCAAATCGGACGATTGCTGCTCCATCCTGCGAAACAGCTGCGTGGTGATGCGCACGGTGAAGATCGCACAGACCAGCGCGAGCAGCAGGCATCCGCCCAGCAGCCCGAGCGATTCTTTGACCAATTGCGCCGATCGCTGATCGATGCGCGTTTGAGCGGCCAGAGTATGGCTGGCGTTGTTCGCGATCATCTTGGCGACAATCGCGGTCACCTCTTCGTGATGGCGCAACAGATCGCGCGAGGTATAAGTAGGGACGTTCTTGCGGACCAGCAAGCGGCGCGCTTCGCTAGAAAAGCCTCTCACCGCCGTACTGAGCTGACGCCACTGTTCGGCTTGGGGCGTCCCGGCGGCTTCGGTGACGATCCGCTCCACGGCTTGATCTGCGTCATCCAATTGGGCGAGCAGCCGTTCGCGCTCGGAAAGCTCCGTACCGCGAGCAAGTTTATAGAACGCGGCGTTGAGCGTATCCTGCTCGCGCTGCAACTCGTCGATGAGGCGCGTGGTGATTAGCCCGTTGTGAACGATGTCGGCCGAATTTTCTTGAATCAACTGAGCGCTCTTCAGGCCGATGAAGCCAGCCGCCATCAGTAGAACGATGACGGCCGAGAAGCCGAAAACAAGAACGCGCAGGATCTTGCGAACCGTAACTGGATCGGAATACACGCCATCTCTAGGATCGCTCAGACGCGCCGGGCCGTGAATCGCCCGGGCAGGCTATTTTGGATGCCAAAACCGGGTAAATTTTCATTCATTAAGATCCTCGCGTCTTTAACCCCGTATTTTGGTGTCAGGAACTCCCCTACGCAGGCTATCGTTGATTTTTGCTTCCGGCCGCAAGATGGTTATGCGAGGCGGAAATGAGCCCCTCGCAAAAGGAGAACCAAAGTGAACAAACTAATTTTCGCCTCTCTGTTGAGCGTGGGTGCCATCCTGGCGGCGCAGGCGCCGGCTACGTCCGCACCAGCGGCCAGCACCAAGACCACCACCAAGGTGAAGACCAGCAAGAAGCATCACAGCAAGAAAGCCACCCCGGTGAACAGCACCAGCGTCAAGCCCGCCGCCAAGTAAGTAAGGCCGTGATTTTCCCGCCCGGAGTAGCAGGCTGATCGCTTGCCGCTTCGGGCGTTGCTTTTTTGACGCTATTGCCGCGAAGATCTAGGAGTGCAGTATTCCCTACCCCCGGACAAACTGCAACGCGCGATCGAGTACGCCCACGCCGGCTACTGGCTGCACTTCAGCAGCGAGATCTATGCCATTGTCATTCTGGCGGCAATTGTCGCAACCGGACTCTCGGCCACCTTTCGCGACTGGGCCCAAGCCGCATCCAAGCGCCGTTTCCTCCAGGCTCTGGTCTTCATCCCGCTGCTATTAGTAACCAACGACCTGCTCTACCTTCCGGCGAATCTCTTCGGCCAGCATCTGGAGCTGAAATTCGATCAATCCATCCAAAGCTGGCCTTCCTGGTTCTGGGACTGGACCAAAAGCGAACTGATCATGCTGGTTTGCGCGGTTCCCCTCGCATACCTCTTGTACGCAGTGATTCGCCGCAGCCCGCGCTGCTGGTGGCTGTACTTCTGGCTCGCAACGCTACCGATCATCGTTACCGTGATGTACCTGGAGCCGATGGTCATTGAGCCGCTGTTCTATCGCTTTGAGCCGCTGGCAGCAACTCATCCCGCGCTGGTAAGCCAGTTGGAGAAACTGGTCGCGCGCAGCGGGCTGGCCATTCCTCGCAATCGAATGTTCGAAATGAAGGCCAGCGAAAAGCTGAATTCGCTCAACGCCTACGTCAGCGGATTCGGTGGATCGAAGCGGGTGGTGGTTTGGGACACCACGCTCCAGCACCTCACTACGCCCGAGACCCTGTTTGTATTCGGCCACGAAATGGGGCACTACGTCTTGGGACACATTCGCAATTCCCTGCTCTGGTTAGCGTTGCTGCTTCTGGTCCTGCTATTTCTCGGCTCCCACATCGTTCGCTGGATCATCGCGCGCTGGGGACGGCGATGGCGCATCAGCGACACGGCGGATTGGGCGTCGTTGCCCGTGCTCCTTCTGATTGTCGCGATCTTCAGCTTCCTCACGGAGCCCATTGTTAACGGTTACAGCCGCTGGCAAGAGCATCAGGCGGATATTTACGGCCTGGAGGTCACCCACGGCATTGTTCCGGATTCCTCCCGAGCGGCCGCGCACTCATTTCAGGTGATGGGCGAGATCGGTTTGGACGAGCCGAACCCCGATCATTTCATCGAATTCTGGCTCTTTTCGCATCCCTCGACGGCCGACCGGCTGCGCTTCGCCTTCACATACGATCCCTGGTCGAGCGGCACGGCCCGCTACGTGCCATAAAGCCCTCGATGCGACGATTCCTCTTGCTAACGGTGATGCTGTTCGCCGCTGTAGCCCAGCTTTCAAGCCAGGAGACGACCGAAGAGCTCCTGATCGACGCAAACGCCCCGGCGCGTCCGTTCCCGCACTACTGGGAGCAGATGTTTGGCTCGGGCCGCGCCATCCTTTCGTTGCGCGAGAGCTACCGGCGCGATCTGCGGGCCATGAAATCGGCCACCGATATCCGCTACGTTCGCTTCCACGCCATCTTTGGCGACGAAGTGGGGGTCTATTCGGAAGACGCGCAGGGCCAGCCGGTTTACAACTGGTCTTACGTCGATCAGATCTATGACGGCCTACTGGACAACGGAGTGCGGCCGTTCGTCGAAATGAGCTTTATGCCGCGTGCATTGGCCGCCTCGCTCACCCCGCACGTGTTTTGGTACCATCCGTTCCCTTCACCACCCAAGGACTATGCGAAGTGGGAGGAGCTGGTTTACAACTTCGCAAAACATCTGGTGGATCGATACGGCGCGAACGAAGTGTCGCAGTGGTATTTCGAAGTCTGGAACGAGCCGAACATCGATTTTTGGACCGGCGAGCCAAAACAGGCGACGTATTTTGAGCTGTACGATCACGCCGCCCGGGCCATCAAGCGCGCAGACTCGCGTTTGCGAGTGGGCGGGCCGGCCACCGCGCAGGCGGCTTGGATTCCCGATATGATTACACACGCCGTCCAGGGACAGATTCCGCTCGATTTCGTGTCCACCCACGTCTATGGAAACGACCTATCGAAAGACATCTTTGGAACCGATGAAATCATAGATCGATCGGACATGGTGAGCCGCGCCGTCGAGAAAGTGAACAAGCAAGTGAAAGCATCCGCCCGGCACGATTTGCCGATCATCTGGAGCGAGTACAACGCCAGTTACAAGAACGAAATCGACGTCACTGATTCCGCCTTCATGGGACCGTGGTTAGCGAACAATATTCGGCTGTGCGATGGCCTGACCACCATGATGTCCTACTGGACTTTTTCCGATGTCTTCGAGGAGCAGGGCGTGATTAAAACACCGTTCTACGGAGGATACGGGGCGATCGCCGAAGGCGAAGTACCAAAAGCCGCGCTTAATGCCTTTGCGATGCTGCACCGGTTGGGCGAACACAGATCGCAACCAGACCTGGCCAACGCGCTGGTTACCAAACGAGCCGATGGCGCGCTCGCGGTCGCGGTATGGAACTACGCGGCGCCAGGTACTACCGGAGCCGCTCGGAAAGTTCACGTGGCGATCGCTGGAAGAACTGCTACCCAGCGGTATCATGTCGAAATCCTGGATCCCGATCACGGGTCGGCCCTGGCAGCATGGCGGGCGATGGGTAGCCCGGCTAGTCCCACTCGCGAGCAATATGAACGGTTACGGCGTGCCGCGGCGGTAACCCAGAAGCTGGATGGCGCGTCCAGTTTTATGCTCCCAGCTCATGGACTGGCTTTAGTAGAAGTGCGGCCTCGCTGACCCTATGCTCTGTCGCGCCACGGCAATCCTTCTTAGTGCGGTCGTGCTCATCCCTGGGGTGGCCCCGGCGGCGACCGCGGAGCAACCTCGCCCGGTCCTCAATAGCGATCAAGTAGCGCCCGTCTCAGCGGCGGATCGCGCCTTAGTGGAAGACCTGGAACATCGCAGCTTTGTGTATTTCTGGGAGCAGGCCGACCGCGGAACGGGCCTGGTGCTGGATCGTGCGCGAGTGGATGGTGGACGTGCCAAAGGTCCCAGCCGCGATATTGCCAGCACCGCCGCCACCGGTTTTGGGCTCACCGCGATCTGTATCGGCGCCGAGCATGGCTGGATCACAAAGAAAGAGGCGGCCGATCGCGTTCGGGCCACGCTTGATTTTTTTGCCAATAAGGCAAACCAGGAGCACGGCTGGTTCTATCACTGGATGGACGTATCCACCGGCGATCGCAAATGGGACAGCGAAACATCGTCGGTGGACACGGCGTTTCTACTCGCGGGCGTCCTCACCGCTGGACAATACTTTTCCGGCGATCCCGAAATCCCCAAACTTGCAACCGAAATCTACGATCGTGTCGACTTCCAATGGATGCTGGATGGCGATCCCTTACTGCTCTCCCATGGGTGGCGTAACGGGAAGGGCTTCATCAAGAACAAGTGGGACACCTATTGCGAGTTGGGTCTGCTGTATGTGCTGGCCATCGGCTCGCCCACCCATCCGATTTCGGCCGAATCCTGGTATGCCTGGCAACGGCCCTTCTACCAATACGGGAACTATGAGTTTGTCAGCGGCGGCCCGCTATTCACGCATCAGTACTCGCAGGCCTGGATCGATTTCCGCAACCGCCGCGACAGAGGCTTCGTGGACTTCTTTCTGAACTCGGTGAATGCCACGCGCGCCAACCAGCAATACAGCTTTAATCTGGATCTGCCCAATACGTTCGGTAAAGACATTTGGGGTATTACAGCGTCCGACGGGCCCAAGGGCTACCGGATCTACGGAGAGATCAAGGCGTTCGATCCGGTGGATGGAACCGTGGCTCCCGCCGCCGCCGGTGGATCGCTGATGTTCACCCCGGACATTTCGATTCCGGCGCTCAAGGCCATCCGGCAGCATTTTGGAGATCGCGTGTTTGGCCGCTACGGGTTCGTGGACGGCTACAATCCCACGCTCGATTGGTTTGACACGGATGTAGTTGGCATCGATGTCGGCATCACGTTGCTGAGCGCGGAGAACCTGCTGACCGGCGACGTCTGGCGTTGGTTTATGGCGAATGAGCCGGCGACGCACGCCATGGACCTGATCGGCTTCAGCGAGCCTCCCGGCAAGGAAGCGCCCGTCAAGGAAGTAAAGAAGTCCACTCCGAAAAAGCGGGCACGCTCCACTTCTTCGGGAGCCAAGCGAACGGTGAAAGCTACGCCGCCTCGGGCACAGGCGTAACATCCACCAGCACGGGCATCCGCTCTTCCAGCAGGAACTCTGTGGATTGAACCAACGGGTCGTGATGAAACCGTTCTTGCATCCGGTTCCCTAAGAGTGCGTTGTCGATAGCCAGAAGCGCCATCCCCTGATGGTGCGCCATGAAGCAATGGACCACTTCGGGCCCGCCGCGCGAATAATCGATGGACTCGAAGAAGCCATGCCGCGTGCGCCAGCCGTTGGCCGCCATCACTCGCAGATTAGCCGTGGCGCGCGCCGGGTCAATCATCAATGCCAGCATCGTGGCGTAAGGCGCAACTACCAGGCCGTGGGAATCTTCGCCACTGGCGGCTAGAGGCGGCACTCCGAACGCGTGGTATTGATATTGCCCGCGCTGATCGCGCTCGGCATGCGCGGCTTCCGATATACCCCACGGCACTCCGCGCTCTTGTCCATACGCTTGCTGAACGCGAACCGCCGCCCGAAGCGCCCTGTCGAGGAGCGTACCGGCATAGGAGCGCAGGTGGATCTGCGGCATCAGATATTCAAACATGGTGCCGCTCCAGGCGAGCAGCGTCACCTGATCGCGATAGGCGGTGAGCTTTCGCCCCAACCGGAGCCAGGTCTCGCGCGGGATGTCGCCTTTGGCGATGGCCAGGAAAACCGCCGTCCGGGCTTCGGATGCCAGTAAATCGTAGTAGGAATTATCGCCCCGACCGGCATCCACGTTGTAGCCAATGCGAAGCAGCTGCCGGTTCTCGTCGAACAGGAAGCTGAAGTCCATGTCGTCGAAGTATCCTTGCGCGAGCCTTGCAATACTGTGGAAGCGGTTTGCCAGATCGAGCGCTGCGCCCCGAGCGGCAGGGAGCTGGCGGAGCAGTTGCTCCAGAACATCGCGCACCATCGGATAAAGCGGGCGCTGACTCGACAGCCGCTCGCGCACCCGTTCCCGGATACGCTCGTAGGCTTCCGGCAATTCGCCGAGCAACGGCACCTTGCTCAATTCCGCCATCAAGGGAGTGAACGTGTCGTCGCGCATGCACACGCGCAGTTCAGGCTCCAGTGCCGGCGCGAGCCAAGGCGCCAAGCGATAAAGCTGCGCCAGCGAAGCGTCCATGCGCTCGGAAAGCAAGCCTTCCCAATAGCGCAGCTCGTCTGATTTGGTACGCGCGTGCACCGGAACCAGTTGGGCTTTGATGCGCTCGATCAGATCGCGCGATTCGGTGAGCACAGCTTCCCAGAAGAAGAGGTCCTTGGGCTGGCATTCCAGCTGGCGCAGCAGGCTTCCAAAAAGCTTCATCCTGGAAAACGTTCGCGATTCATACGGCACTTCGTCCCGCAGCCGCAGAACGTGATCCCGAAGGCCATCCAGAGTACTCTGTTCGATGACCGGCAGCTTGAGTAATAGCAGACAGCCCTGGCGTAGCGTGGCGAGAGAAGCGGCCAGATTTCCACTATCGACGCTCGACACATATTGCGGCGTGAGCGGCTGTCGCGTTTGGGTGTGATACCAGTTGAAGAAATGCCCCCGGTAGCGCGGCATTTCGTCCAGCGAATCCAGAATTCGCTGCACGCGGTGCGACATTTCGTCCAGGTTTAGGTATCCGAAATCGTGAGCCGCCAACTGCGAGGTGAGAGACAACCCCAAATTGGTCGGTGAGATATGATGCGTCACCAGCGATGGGTTCTCCTGGATATTGTCGGGAACCAGCCAGTGATGCTCCTCCCAGGAGTGATCGGCAAAATAACGCCAGGTGCGGAGAGCCGTATCCCGCAGAAAATCACGATCCTTGGAGGTGATGGCCGCCGATTTCGGCAGCGGTTCATTCAGCCATCCCGCTACCAGGGGCGCAATGATCCAAAGAGCACAGATCAGCAGCACAATGATCGGGAGCGGACCCGCGAGAAAAAGGAACGGCAGCCACAGCAGCGATGAGACGTAAAGATACTGATCGAAAAGAACGAAGCGCGGTACGCCTACGATTTCCGATTGCGCCATGGTCTCCCACTCCAGCAAGTTGGCGTGACTGAAGTATTTTCGCCACAGCGTGCGAACAATAGCGTCGGCCATGAGGCAGGCTTGATGCGGAATGAAGACCATGTTCAGCAGCGTGTCCCGGTGGCTTTCGAGGAAACGGCCGCCCAGCACCTTACTGAAGGCTTTCCAGAAGCGCCGCTCCGGTGCGCGAACAATGCTGTGCAGCATGTCCACATAGGCGGGAATCTGCAACAGCAATAACACCGCGATGGTCCAGCGAGCTTGGCGAGTGGTGGCGAGCCAACCCGCCAGCAGCAGCAAGAGTATCGAGATCTCGAGCAGGCTGCGGCGCAGGTTATCCACAATCTTCCAGCGCGACAGAGCCGGCAGCGGATTCTTCTTGGCGCGGCCACCGAACACGGGAGGATGTGGGAACAACCACGGCAGCAATTGCCAATCCCCGCGAACCCAGCGGTGTTTGCGTTTCGAAAACGCGCCGTAAGTGGCGGGGTAATCTTCCACCAGTTCGACGTTGATCAGGCCAGTGCGGGCGTGCTCGCCCTCGATCAGATCGTGGCTAAGAATTGCGTTCTCCGGAAAACGCTTTCCGACGGCCGCATCGAAAGCGTAGACATCGTAAATCCCCTTGCCCGTGAAGCTGGCCACGCCATGCAGGTCGTGATAGACATCGGAGACCGAGGCCGAATAGGGATCGAACCCGGGCTGGCCACTGAAGATCCTGGCGATCCAGGAGCGCTGCGCGGAATCCACGCTCACGGCCACCTGCGGGCGAAGAAGCGCGTGGCCTTCCGTCACCGCGCTGGTTTCGGGATCGATAATCGGCCAGTTCAATGGATGGGCCATCGCGGCCACCATCTTCGCAGCGGTGTCCCGAGGGAGCTGCGTATCGGTGTCGAGCGTGATCACATAGCGGATTTCAATTAAATGCGACAGATTGCCGACGATGGTGTGAAACCAGTTTCCCCGGCCTAGGAGCAGCTTATTCAGGTCGTTCAGCTTGCCGCGCTTGCGTTCGTACCCCATCCATTTGCGCTCTTGCGGATTCCAGCGGCGCGCTCGATGCAGCAGATAAAACCGTCCCCGCTCTCCGGAACCATAGCGCTCATTCATCAGGCGGATGCCGTTCGCGCACGAGGTGAGTACGCTATCGCCTTCCACTTCGGGCTGGTCGGCGTCGGCAAAATCGGTCAGCAAAGCGAAGTAGAGGTTGCGGTCCCGATTGGCAAGGTACCGAATTTCGAGATCTTTGAGCAGCTTCGCGCAATTGGCTTCCGACAGTAGCAGCGTCGGCACCACCACCATGGTCTTGGCGTCGTCGGGAATTGCATCCAGGAAGTCCATACTGGGAATGAAGCGTGGACTAAGCAGCCGGCTGAAGGACCCATTCGTAATCTCGAGGGCCGCCTGGCTGGCGGGGATGAGAAGCAGCGCGAGCATCCACCAGGAGATTGGGCCAACTAACCACGCGAATCCAGCGATTAGCAGCGCCATCACCATAGCCACGCCGGCAGCGTAAAGCACGTTGGGGTAGCGGGCCGTCAGGTTCGACAGAAAAGAGGTGAGTGTGGCCTTGCATCCCACGCTGCGCCGGAAATCCTTCACACCCGGTCCCACAAGGTAGTAGCCGACATGGAACGTGCGCGAATCGCCTTTGCCGGCATCACGCGCCTGTTCCGCCCGTTCGAGAGCGGCCTTCGCTACGTCTTCCTCCGTGAGCTTGGCCTGCCTTGCGATCCGGTTCAATTCCAGGCAGTATCGATCGCGAGTGGCAAGGTCCATCCGCTGGTACACGCCGGCCGGATCTTGCCGCAAGGCGGCTTCCGTCCGGGAAGCCGTTTCGACAAAGGTTTTCCAGGAAATGGCTTCCAGAGCCCAAAGAGTGCGAACGCAGGACGCTACCAGACGCTCGCTTTCCAAATTCGCGCAGAGCCGCTCGACAATGGCAAACATCAGCATCGGGGCGAAGGCCCACAGCTCCTCGATATTAAGAGACTCGGTCTCTCTCAAACTCTCCGCGAACGGCAAGAGGAGGTCGTTATCGATTACGCCTGGAGCATTGGCCAGCCACCCGGCAACGATTCGATAGATGCGCGGCTCTCCATCGCTGGCCTGATGAAGTTTCCGCAGGAACGACGGACGCAAAGTCTGCCGCAGGTCGGCAATTTGCGACTGCAGCAGCGCATGGTTGTCTTTTAACCAGTGCGACACAGCGGGGCTGCGAACATGCTCGCGCAACTTCGCCGCGCACTCGCGCAGGCGTTCGGAAACCTGAAAATTCCCGGCAATCTGCGGTGGGGGCGCGGTGGGAGCATTCTCTATAGTCTGCGGGTGCGTGCTCATCGATAACTCGCTGCCTGCAACTCAAAAAGGCTGGCATAGCGCCCCTGTTGGGCCACCAGCTGATCGTGCGTGCCTTCTTCGTGGATTTGCCCGTCCTCCAAAACAACGATGCGGTCCGACTTGCGCACGGTGGAAAATCGGTGCGAAATCAGCAGCGCCATTTTGCCGCGCGACAGATCGTCAAATCGGGCGAACACTTCGGACTCCGCCACCGCATCCAGCGCGGCTGTCGGCTCATCCAGGATGAGCACTTGCGCATCCCGCAAATAAGCGCGCGCCAGAGCGAATTTTTGCCACTCACCGCCCGAAAGATCCACGCCGCCTTCAAAACGCCGGCCCAGCATCTGATCCAGGCCGCCGGCAAAGCGGGTGAGCAAACGATCGGCCCGGCTCTTCTCCGCTGCAATCCAAAGCGCTTCATCGTCGTCGACCGCTTCGATCCGCCCTACGCCGATATTCATGCGCGCCGGCATGTCGTAACGCACGAAATCTTGAAAGATGACGCCAATTTCTTTGTGCAGCTCTTCGACGCTGTACTCGCGGAGGTCTGTTCCATCCAGCAAAATGACGCCGCTGGTGGGATCGTAGAGCCGCGCCAGCAGCTTCACCAGCGTGGTTTTGCCCTGCCCATTTTCACCGACCAGCGCGACGTGCTCGCCGGGCTCCAGGCGAAAGTGCATGTTCCTCAGCACCAGGCGCGTTGTCCCCGGATAGTGGAACGAAACATCCCGAAATTCGAAGCCTGCGCGAATAGGCCGGGGAATCGGCAGGGCGTTGGGGCGTGAACGAATGTTGGGCTGCACTTTCAGGAAGTCGACCAAATCCGCCAGGTGCAGGGCCTGATCGGCAATGTGCGAGAACAAGGAGAACACGCCCTGTAACTGCGTACTGGCGCCCGCGATTGAGCCCGTCAGCAAGATGAGGGTGCCAACAGTAATGCGTCCTTGCAATGCTTGCCACACCAGAAACACGTAGCTGCCGTAGTAGCCAACCGATCCAAAAACGGCGAACGTCGATCCCCACGCCAAGCGGTGGCGCGTCAGGTTGATGTTTTTGCGGATGATCTCGCCGGTCAGCAGCGCGTAGCGACTGTGCAAATGATCGCCCAGGCCGAACAGCTTTACTTCCTTGGCGTTTTCCTTGCTGGTGCCGATGATGCGCAGATAATCCAGTTCGCGGCGCACCGGCGTGATCTCATGCGCCAGCGAGTAGCCAAGGAACGCAAAATGGCTTTCTCCCATGAACGCGGGTACTACGCAAACCACCAACAATAGGAACAGCCACGGATAGTAAAAGATGACTGCCACGGAAAGCGAAATCAGTGTGATGGATTGCAGCAACAGCCGGCCCATGGCATTGAGCATTCCGATGCGGTCCGTGGCTTGCTGGCGCGCGCGTTCCAGCACGTCGTGGAAAGCGGGGTCTTCAAACGAAGCCAGGTCCAGCCGCGTGGAATGCTTGATCAGTCGCAGGCTGACTTCGCGCGTAAACTCGTCGGCCAGGCGAGCATCGGTATAGTCGATAGTCCGGCCCAACAACTGGTTCGTCGCCGCCAGCGCAAACTCAGCGGCCAGCAGCCACCACATCTGCGGCGGCATGGTCGCGGAATGTCCCGCCTTGATCAAGTCAATGATGAACTTGGAAATGGCGAGCATCGCCACGGGAATGAGCGCGCTGATCAGACGCAGCGCGATGCCGCTTCCCACCACCTTGGGCGCGGCATCCCACACCAGGCGCAGCACGGGCGGCACATTACGCAAGGCCGCTAGGCGTTTGTTCCAAGAGGTCTCGCTTGAGGAGGACACGGCAGAAGACATCCGTTATCGGCGTTCCTGTAGCAACTGAGGGGCCGCGAACGAGGAGGGCGCACACCCATGGTAACACCTTGAAATGGCGGCCATTATTTCCTGCGGCGAATGAGAGCGAGCCGCGCGGCCTTTGCGCAAATTCTGCCTGAGCCGGAAGTTGTTTCCGCCCCGCGCTATCCCGCCATCCATTGCGGCCGAATCCAGCCCAGGGAAACCCCCGTCATCACAACGCCAAGGCCCATCACTATGGCGGCGGATGCGACGGGCATCCAGCGAAAGAACGGGTTACCGCCGCTGCTGCTGGGCAGCAGGTTTTTCGCATAAATCACGAGAACGCCGATGGCCATCAGCACCAACGCCAGCCCCAAGCTGAAAGAGACAAGCAGCAGAAGGCCGAGGCCCACGCGCCGTAAGGCAATCGCGGTGAGTAACAAAACCAGAGCCGATTCGCACGGCACCAATCCGCCGCTCGCGCCCAGAGCGACCAAGCCGGACCAGGAAATTTCGTCAGGCATGTGTGTATGGCCACCCGGTCCGTGGGAATGCTCGTGAGAGTGTCCATGGGCGTGGTCGTGACCGTGGTCATGCGGATGATCGTGGTGATGATGATGTTCGTGGGCGTGAGCGTGGCTGTGGACGGCAGAATCTTCGTGCTCGTGAGATTGTTCGTGACCGTGATCGTGGGAATGGCCGCGATCATGACCATGAGAATGCGCGTGGCGGGCTCGCAAACGCTTATATAGCATCCAACCGCCAATCAAAACGATGGATATGCCGGAGATGGCGCCTAACACTTGCGTCACCTTCTGGGGCACCACGTATTGAAACAGAAACAAGGTCGCGAGACCCAGCAAGAAAACCGACACAGTGTGCGTGAACGTCACCATTGCGCCCAGGAAAGCGGCGTGCTTGAGGGTGCCGCGCGAACCCACCAGATAGGCGGCGACGATCGTTTTGCCGTGCCCCGGGGTCAATGCATGGGCGGCGCCCAGCACGAACGCGATGCCGATGGCCGCCGCGATCATCCATGGTGTGAGCTGCTGCTGGTGCAGCAAGCGGGTGAGCGCATCGGTCTGTGTAGCGGCGCCTTGCAAAAGGGCAAAAAGCGGAATCATTACCACTTGGCATTCTACCGCCAAAAACTCCACCTTTTAACGACGATGCCGGCGCAGGCAGCTTGCCGATGCTGAATATGCGCTTCTCCCGGACTCTCGCCGGAAGAGTTACCAAACCCGGCACGGCTGCGAGTGCACCATCGGCTGTCCCACCCGGCAGGCGAATGCTTTTCCGAACTCCGGCATGTTCGACACAACGCCGTTGATCCGATACTCATCGGGGGAGTGCTCATTCGTGATCGCATTCATCCGCTTGCTCTCCGGGCGCTCGTCGCCACAAGCCCATTGCGCCATACCGATGAAGAAACGCTGGTCCGGCGTAAAACTATCGATGGGCTGCAAATCCTGATCCTTCGTATCGCTCTTCCACGCCAGATAGGCCAGCCAGGTGCCGCCCAGATCCGCCAGATCCTCTCCCAGAGTCAGCTTGCCATTGATTTTGATGTCGTCAATCACGGTGTATTGCGAATATTGATCGGACACGCACTTGGCGCGCTTCTCAAACTCGTCCGCGTCACTCTTGGTCCACCAATCTTTCAGGTCGCCCTTGGCATCGAACTGGCGGCCTTCGTCGTCGAACCCGTGCGTCAGTTCGTGGCCGATGGTCGCGCCGGTGTTGCCATAATTGGGCGCATCGTCCATCTTCGGATCAAAGAGCGGTGGTTGCAGAACTCCTGCCGGAAAATTAATGTCGTTCATCTGCGGATCGTAATAAGCGTTTACGGTTGGCGGCGTCATTCCCCACTCGGTGCGATCCACGGGCTTTCCGATTTTCGCGAGCTCGCGCTTGGACTCGAACACGGTGGCGCGCTCCACGTTGCCGAAATAGTCGTCGCGAGCAATCTGGATGGAGCTGTAATCGCGCCATTTGTCGGGGTATCCGATCTTGTTCACGATCCCGTGCAACTTCTCGAGCGCGCGCTGCTTGGTTTCGTCTCCCATCCACGGCAATTGCTTAATCTCGCTCTCCATGGAGGCTTCAATGCCCTGCGTCATCTTGAGCGAGCTTTGCTTGGTGGAGGGCGCGAAGGTCTTGCCGACGAATTCCTGGCCCAGCGCTTCGCCGATGTCTCCATCCACGCGGCGCACGCAGCGTTTCCAGCGCGGCGGCATCTGTTCCAGTCCCCGCAGATATTTGCTGTAAAAGTCGAAATTGGCGTTGTCAAAAGCCGCGGGCAAAAACGGAGCTTTGGAGTGGACCAAGTGCCACCGAAGATAGGTTTTCCAATCTTCCAACTTGCGGGATCGGAGCAGCGTCTCTACTTCCTGGAAATACACGGGCTCACTTACGTTAACAACTGAAGTGTCCGGCGCCTGGCCGGTCCTGAAATAGGCCGCCCAGCGGAACGACGGTGTCAGCGCCTGCAACTGCGCGGGTGTCATCTTATGGAATAGCTTGTAAGGATCGCGCTTCTCAACGCGCGTCAAAGAAGCTTTCGCCAGCGCAGTCTCGATGTCCATCACGGTCTGAGCATGAGCCTTCGCGGCGGCTGGCGCGTCGCCCAGCAGCTCCAGCATGCGCTGCACGTGTTCCACGTACTTCTTGCGAGTCTCCACGGACTTTGCGTCGGTCTTGGTATAGTAATCGCGATCGGGAAGCCCAAGCCCCCCCGCATCCGCAAACGCAATCACACGGCTGGAATCCTCGAAATCCTGATTGGAGCCGAAGCCGAACAGCATACCGCTACCAGCCAGGCCGAGATGCTGCCGCCCCAGGTACGTGGGCAGGTCGCGAATGGAATGGAGCGCAGCAATCGCATCCAGCGCCGGCTTCAGCGCAGCGATTCCGGCCTTCTCTACAGCGGATTGATCCATGCAAGCGGCGAAGTAGTCGCCGATCTCGGTTTCCACTAAGTTGCGGCTCGCGCTGGGCTTGGATGCTTCCACCAAAATCCCCCACAGAAACCGCTCGTTGTCCTCATTGAGTTTGGAATAAACATCCCAGCGAGCCTGATCGGGCGGGATTGGATTTTTCTTGATCCAGGTCCCGCACGCATAGTGATAGAAGTCAGTGCACGGGTCGGCCGACCGGTCCATGGAGGACGCGTCGAGACTGGGGCTATAGGGCACGGCGAACAAAGGCGAGTCGTTCGTTTGACCCCAAAGAGCCGCGGCACCGCTGGAAATAGCGATCAGGAGAAGCTTGGATCTCACAGTGATATAGTAAAACATGAAGCGTTTCAGTTCCGTCCAGCCCAGTCTGGGAGGGTTTCCAAGTGAAAAACCATTTCAGCGCATTCTTGATTTCAGCGGCTGCGTTCGCCGCGTTCTCGTCCTTATCCACATTAGCTTTCGCGCAGTCCGATCCAGTCGCCCCTCCAGTAGAACAATCGTCTGCTAAGAAAGCGATCGGCGCCTGGGATGACGCCAAACGCGACAATCCAGGGCAAGTTCCTCGCCTGCCTGATGGCAAGCCCGACCTCACCGGGGTCTGGGACATTCCATACGTACAGGATATGTCGCGAGGCATCGGGCCACTGCCTTACACGGCGTGGGGCGAAGCGGATTTCAAGGCTTACGACCCAAGCAAGTTCGACTACACCGCCCATTGTCTGCCTGCGGGTCTCACGCGCCAGATGAATACCCCGATGCCGTTAGAAATCTTCCAGATGCCGAAGCGCGTGGCCATTCTTTTCGAGGCCTGGAACACGTTCATTGTCATTCCCACCGACGGGCGCGACCATCCCAAAGACCCGGATCCTACGTGGATGGGAAATTCCGTTGGGCACTGGGATGGCGACACGCTAGTAGTGGACAGCATCGGATTCAACGACAAAACGCGCCTGGACACCATCGGCCATCCGCACAGCGATCAACTGCACGTGATCCAGCGCTTTAGCCGCGCGGACCCGACGCATCTCGCTTACGAGGTGACGGTGGACGATCCGAAGGCGTACACCAGACCGTTTACCAATAAGCGCGTCTTCACGCTGAAGCCGAAGTGGGAGCTGATGGAATATTCGTGCGAGGAAAACAACAAAGAAATTACGGAGCACCTGGTGAAATGAAAACAAAACTTTTCGGTGTCGTAGTGGCGAGCATCGCATTATGCTTTGGCAGCTTGCCCGCCTTCGCGCATCATTCGTTCGCGGCCGAGTTCGATGTCAAGCAACCAGTGACACTGAAGGGGACCGTGACCAAAGTGGAATGGACGAACCCACACGTCTGGATCTACCTGGACGTGAAGGATGAACAGGGCAACGTGCAACACTGGCAGTGCGAGAACGGCGCGCCCAACACGCTGGCCAGGATGGGATGGACAAGGAATTCGTTGAAGGCGGGCGATGAAGTGACGGTGGAAGGCTTCCGCGCCAAGAACGACGACAAAACAGCGAACGCGCGTCAAGTAATTCTGCCCGACGGCCGCAAGGTGTTCAGTGGTTCGGCTGAAGACGGCGGTCCCGGCAAAGCAAAAGAAAGCGGTCAGTAGGGACATCAACCACCTTGACAGAACCAATTATGGATCTGGCCCACTTGGGCCATCTTGAAATGCTGACGCCGAAGCCCGAGGAGAGCCTGGCTTTCTTCGTGAACGTACTGGGCATGACGGAGAGCGGCCGCGAAGGAGATTCGGTTTATCTTCGTGGCTGGGACGACTACGAGCGCCACACGCTGAAGCTGACTGCATCGAAGCTGCCGGGCATGGCTCACGTCGCTTTTCGCGCGCGCAGCCCGCAAGCGCTCGAACGGCGCGTGGCGGCGGTGAAAGAGTCCGGGTACGGAATCGGATGGAACGATGGAGATTTGGCACACGGGCCGGCGTTTGTCTGCCAGGACCCCGATGGGCATAAGATCGAGCTTTATTATGAGACCCAGTGGTATCAAGCGCCGCCCGAGCTGAAGCCCGCGCTCAAAAATCAAGCGCAACGCTTCCCGGCCCGCGGGATCAACGTCCGCCGGCTGGACCATTTCAACGGACTGGCCGTGGACATCGAAGCCAATCGTTCATTCTTCGAAAAGTATCTGGGCTTCCGTCTCACCGAACAGATCGTGTTGGACAATGGTTCGGAAGCGGCCATGTGGATGACGTGCACCAACAAGAGTTACGACTTTGCGTACACGCGCGACCATACGGGAACCAGGGGCCGATTTCATCACGTGACCTACGCGGTGGATAGCCGCGAGGATGTGCTGCGAGCCGCCGATATTTTCCTTGAAAACGGCGTGTACATCGAAACCGGGCCGCACAAACACGCCATCCAGCAGACGTTTTTCCTATACGTCTATGAGCCCGGCGGCAATCGCGTGGAAGTGGCGAACGCGGGAGCGCGGCTGATCCTGGCGCCGGATTGGAAGCCCATCCGTTGGACGGAGGCCGAGCGCAAAAAGGGGCAAGCCTGGGGCCTGAAGACCATCGAGTCGTTCCACACCTACGGCACGCCGCCGGTGGTAGCAGACCACTAGAACGTAATCGAGATCGCGCCTTCTATCTGGTTTCGTTGGGTGTTTGTCGTGAGATTCTCAAAGATCGGATTTACCCACCTCGTGTAGCGGAATTCCGGAACCACGTGGATGCCGAACTCATCCACCAGTTGGATTCCCGCTCCCGCCATCATTCCGATAGCGGAGTTGTGCTGCGGTACCGTGGCCGTCGTGGTGCAGCAGGTAACGTTACCGGAAGCGTCCGTGCTGTCGATGGAAGTACGGACATCGTTCGCCAAGCGCCACGATCCGCCGGCTTCCAGAAACCAACGCGGGCTCCTGGGGCGTTTTCCGGTCCCGTAATATCGCAGCAGAAGCGGAACGTCGATCAACCGGGCGCGAGTGTCCTCATGCGTGCTGGTGGTGCTGGTGGACGGGTAGCTTGTGCCGTTCAACACGCTGGTGGTGGTTGTGGAAACCGTGGTGGTCAACTGATAGCCGATGCGCCGCAGGATCCCGCTCAGATCGAGATAGAAATGGCCGGCGATGCGAGCCTGCACTGTGAGTCCATATCCGAGCCGCTCGGACGCACCGGTGGTTTGGTACTGCGTGCTGACCTCCGAAGAGTTGTTGACCGTGCTGGAAGCCCCAGGGATGAGGCTGAGCCCCATCCCCGATAACGTAATGCCGCCCGAAAAGCGTCGTTCCGATGGCGGAGCCGGCGCTGACGATGAGGACGACGACCCGGAACTGGGAGTGGACGCTGGAGGCGGGCTTTGCTGCGTGTCCGGTTGGGCCGGCTGGGCGGCGGCAGAATATCCACAAAGAAGAACCCACATACTTACAGTTACAAGCGTCTTCAGACAATCCTCCAAGAGATGTTTGAACCAACGAGGTCGGTTTCGATCCTATTAATTGTATACGGATGCGGGCGCGATTCGGGTACGGGCGCGCCAGCGTCACTCGTATCTCAACGCTTCGGTCGGATTGAGCTGCGAAGCGCGATTGGCCGGCAGCATCCCAAAAACCACGCCAACCGCTACCGAGACCCCGAACGCCACTAGGACCGATGTTGGCGAGATGGGAAGGCGGATGGCAGCGGTGAAAAACGGAATGCGCAGGGCGTCGGTGAAGAACCGGACGCTCAACGGAATCGAAATTCCCACCAGGATGCCGATGATTCCGCCACCCATGCTGATGACAATCGATTCGGTGAGGAACTGCTCCAGCACAGCGTGCCGCGAGGCGCCCACCGCCATGCGCAGCCCAATTTCACGCGTGCGCTCCGTCACAGTTACCAACATGATGTTCATAATGCCGATGCCGGAGATGACCAGCGCTATGGTCGACACCAGGACCAGCACAATCGTCATCACCAGGGCGATCCGCTGGGCCGCATCGAGAATGGCCGACAGATTTTCGACATCATAGCGCGCGCCGGCTCGATGACGGCTCTCCAGCACCTGTTTGATCGCCGCTGTCAGCGGCCGCACGTCGGAAGCCTGACGGGCCTGAATATACATGGGGTCGATCCGCTCCACGGGAACAAAGAGCTTCATCACGGTGATAGGCATCAATACGGTTTCGTTCGTGATTTCCGAGATCCCGAAGGTCCCAGTCCGCTCTTTGAACGTTCCCACCACGGTGAACTGCAGATCGTACAGTTTAATTACCTGGCCGACGGCGTCCTGCACGTTGCCATAGAGCCGTATGGCCAGTTTTTCGGTGAGCATCACCACGTGCTGGCGGGTTTGGACGTCGCTGACATCGATAAAATGCCCCGAGAGGAGCGCCATGTTCCGGACTTCGGGATAATATTCATCGGCGCCAATCGCGGACACATCCTGTTCCTTGCCGTTGATGAGTAGCCGGCCGGAGTTGGACATCACGCCCGTGGCCGCTACGATGCGCGAGCCCAGTTGCTGGCGAACAGCCTCCACGTCGGACATCTTGATGAAGTCCGCGTCCACCTTGGTGGAGGAATTGGTGCCGGCCGAATATTGCGCGTAGATCAGGTTCGAACCAACGCCGCGAATCAGGTCCAGGATGTAATCGCGGCTGGCGATGGAAATGGTGACAACCAGAATTACCGAAGCGTTGCCAATGATCAAGCCGAGCGCCGTTAGAAAACTGCGGACCTTGTTGGCGCGCAAGGCCTGCACACTGAACCGGAGCGCCTCTCCGAAATACATCAGACTCCGGATGCTTCCCGGAGCAGTTTTTCGGCCTGCTGGCGCGAAGGATCGTCGGGAGTGAGATCGCTCTTGAGGTATTGCTCCAGCAAAGCTTTGGCTTGATCCAGGTTGCGCTTCTGTTCGATGTAAGTCTGCGCGCGCGCAAAACTGACTTTGGGCGAATCTGGCGCCAGTTGCTTCGCTTGGTTGAAGGCAGCTTCACTTTCCGGTATTCGCCCATGTTTCGCCAGGTACCGCGCCAGATCCAGCACGCGTTGCACTTTGCGGGGCGCCAATTCAATGGCCCGGCGAAGCTGTTGTTCGGCCGTGTCGAACTGTTTCCGCCTGTCGGCCAACTGCGCTTGAGCGAAGTGGCCTTGGGCCGGGTTCTGCTCGGCAATCCTTTTCGCAATCGCTTCCGCTTTGTCGAAGCCGCCTCCCAGAAAGCCGGGCGCCTCTAAATAGTAATCGAACAGGTCGTTCAGAGCTTCTTCGTTTTTAGGATCGAGGGCTACAGCCTTCTCGAAATAGCCGCGCGCTTTCGCGGCGTACCTGGGAGCGAGAAAGGGCGAAGCAGTCTCGGCACGGCGTCCGAAGCCGCGGCCCAGCCACAGTGCATAATCCGCATTGGCCGGCTCCAGCGTGAAAGCTCGTTCGAACGCTTCGCTCGCCTTTTTGTAGTCGCCCAGCATGAATTCGTCTTTACCGGCTAAGCAGAAGGCCTGGGCGCTCGATTGACCGCTTTCGCGCATCATCGTAAGAGAAGTCTGGTAATCGGTACGGCGATAAAGATCTTCGGCTTTCGACAATGAATCTTGGGCCAACAACCCCGGTACCGTAAGCAGAAACAGAATCAATACACGCACGCCGGTGAATCCCCGAATTTGCTCCATTATAACCCCTGAATCACGGTAACGCTATCGCCTCTCAGAGATGTTCTTTTTTTCGATGCGCGTTGCGGCAACTTGGATGCAGTGTTGAAAGTCCGCGCCACGCGGATATGCGTCGTAGTATGCTGAAAGTGAAAGCTTAACTCCTGGGGAGGAAAAACATATGCTCGCTCAGTCCCGCGGGTACATATTAGGCGGTTTCTGTTTCATGCTCTTCGCTGGCGCATCGTGGGCGCAGATTGCAGCGATCGAGGGAGATGTGAAGGGCCCGGATGGCCAGATGGTCAAAGGGGCTGTGATTCTTATTGAACGCCAGGACATGAAGGGCACCTACAAAGGCGCCAAAACCGACAAGAAGGGCCACTACATCTACAACGGCCTGCCCTTCCCCGGCACCTACAACGTGAGTGTGTCCATTGACGGCCAGAAGCGCGACGAGACGACGGGCGTGAAGACCCAGTTGGGCGATCCGGTGAACGTTTCGTTCGATCTGAAGCAGAGCGCCGAACAGCAGAAATCGGCGCAAGCGGCAGCGGCAACTGGCAGCGCCACCCCGGAACAAGAACGCGGGATGACCAAGGAACAGAAGGAAGCGCTCGAAAAGCAGTCCAAAGAGAACGCGGCCATCATGGCCAAGAACAAGGCTCTGAACGACACCTTCAACGCGGGGAAGGACGCGCTGGCCGCCAAGAACTACGATGCCGCCGCCGATGCCTTCCAGAAGGGCGTCGAGATGGATCCCAACCAGAACGTGATCTGGGCCAACTTGGCCGATGCCTATGTGGGTGAAGCTACCGCCAAAACGGGCGCCGATCAGCAAGCGGCTCTCGACAAGGCGCTGGACGCATACTCCAAAGCGATCGCGCTCAAGCCGGATAACCCCGCTTACCACAACAATTACGCTCTGACCCTGGCGAAGGCCAAGAAGATCGATGAAGCACAGACCGAGTTGAACAAGGCCGCGCAACTGGATCCGCCGCAAGCGGGACGGTATTACTACAATCTGGGCGCCGTGTTTGTAAACAACGGGCAGGCAGCCGCGGCGGAAGTGGCTTTCAAGAAGTCGATCGAAGCGAATCCCGAATATGCCGACGCCCAGTTCCAGTATGCGACCGCTCTCTCGGCAAAGCTGGTTACCGGTTCGGATGGCAAAGTGGTGGCGCCGGATGGAATGAAGGAAGCGCTGGAGAAGTATCTTCAACTCGATCCCATGGGGCAGTTCGCTGACGCTGCCAAGGGCATGCTGCAACTGATCGGGGCCACGATTCAGACCAATTACCAAAACCCAGACGCAAAGAAAGGTACAACCAAGAAGAAGTAACGAACTAGCGGTCAAGACGAGCGTCCCCGGAACGGCCTCGTATCGGCAGCGCTGAAAAAACGCTCACCATGCTCGACACGACCAACGTACTCTGGTACAGCTCGTTAGCTGTGCAATTGCTGTTCTGCATGTACTTGGTCTGGATCCGGCTCGCCAAGAACTATCCGGCCTTTACCGCTTGTCTGGGGTGTTCCGTACTCCGCGCTCTCGTAGCAATGTACTTCATGCGAGGGGCGGTGGGCGCCAGACTGCCTCTCTCTTATACCTACTTCTGGCTCTGGTCCGAGCCTTTTTGGTTGTTGATTCAGCTTGCTGTCGCACTAGAGGTCCACGCAAAAATGTGGAAAGAATACTCTTCCGTGCTGCGGCAAACCCGCCCGCTACTACTATTCGCGCTCTTGACTGCCTTGGTAGCAGCTGGAATTCCCGTTAAAGCGGAGCTAAGCCGCGCAGACGCTTCGCGACTGATTGCCGTAATGCACTATGAATTTCTTACGACGCGCTATGTTTCGAGCGTCCTTGCGATCTTTCTAATTCTCTCCGCGACCCTGTTCTTGATCGTTGTTCACAATGGGACAAAGAGCAGCTTATTCCGGCATGAAGGCATGCTGGCGGCGTATTTCAGTGTTTACGCGCTGGCCGCGTTCCTGATTGACATGGGCTGGGCGAGAGCCATTTTTGTGAACGGTTATCTGGCATCTGGACTCACACTTTGCTTTATCGCTTGGTTTAGCGTGCTGAGGCCCCAACCATTGCCGACCGAGTGACGGTAGTATGCGGCGAGGCCTGATGGCATCTCGCCGCAAGATTCGTAGACTACTTGTGTGGACAGTCCGGGGGACAGGTCGGGAATGGCACATTCATACTTACCGGATGCGATGGCGGCATAGCCTGAATGGCAAAGATTCCGGCGGCGGCGAGTGCGAGCCAGAGTGACATAGTCAGCTTCTTCATGTTAATTCTCCTTGAGTTTTTTGGTACCGCAGCCTCGCAATAAGGCCCGCGGCCCGTGAATTGCGACGAATTCGCGTTCAACGATATCAGACGCATACTCCAAGGAGTGATAGAACTTAAGTTACGGTACTTCCTATCAGTAACAGTACGGCTCTTTATATAACACTCACTTCTCCGTATTTTGGATGTAATTTGGTTTCATTTATAGTGGGATTCCAAGTCAATCCACAATACCCTCCTCGACCCTGGCCCATGCAATTCTTTCGGAACCTGCCGCCCCTGGCGTTCGTCCATAGAATCAACTAAGCAGCTACATCTCCGTGCGGTTACCCTTTCCCCAACAAACCACCCGCACGGAGATGCACTTCCGCCTGCCAGCCCCACCAGATTCTGGTGAAATTGGGGCGTCACAAGCGTCCGTCACAAGCGTCTAACGCGCGGGGGAACTTTATGAAGCTGACTTACTTGCTAGCTGTTCCACTTCTGATTTCCGGCGCGCTTGCGGGACAACGTGGCGATAATCCCGTATCTCCCAGGGGTGAGGACAGAATCGTGCGCGAGGTGCACCACGAGCTTGTCATGCTCCCTTACTACAGCGTGTTCGATAATCTCGCTTACAAGGTGAACGGCTACGCGGTTACGTTAGAGGGCCAAGTAACAAATCCGGTGGTAAAGAGCGACGCCGAGAAGGCCGTCAAGAAGATCGAAGGCGTGCAAAACGTCGTGAACAACATTGAGGTATTGCCGCTCTCACCCATGGACGATCAGATCCGGCGGGCCGTCTACCGCGCTGTGTACGGGCAGCCGGGCCTTGAAATGTATAGCCTGCGCGCCGTTCCCACCATTCATATCATCGTGAAAAACGGGCACGTCACTCTCACTGGCGCGGTCGGCAACGCGGGCGATAAGGAACGCGCCGGCATCGCCGCTAATGGAGTGTCGGGCGTTTTTTCCGTCACCAATGATCTGCTAGTAAATCCCTAGCTGGTTTGCGCGACACCAGTGGACGATTGAGGTAACCGAGCAGGGGCGCCATCACTCGAAAACGCTCCACGATAGCAGTGTGGAGTTCTGGCGTGGTCGCCAGGTTGGCATCCAGCGTTACATCCAAGATCCAATCTTTCCTCTTGATGAATTCCACAGCGGGATGCGCGGGATCGAAACCTTTGGGCGCGCGGCTCAACGCGCTTCCTTGCAACTCCCCGGCCACCTTCCGTAGCTTGGTGCCGGCCAGAATCCGGCTGAGCTCCTGGTGCGTTTCTGCGATGTGATTGCGTACCAGCAGCGTGACGTCGCGATCCGGGTGCCAAATGCCCGCGGCAATTTCAATCACCTCGTGCGAAACGCTGAAGTAGAAACCGCCCGTTCCTAGCCGCTCGCTGCCGCGCCGCGAAAAGGACGCCGCGATGTGGGTTTTGTAAGGCGTCTTGTCCAAGCTGAAACGGGTGTCTCGATAAATGCGGAAGATCGCGCTCTTCGGCTCCGTCACGTACTCCGGCGCAAATTTCGCAAGCTCGGCGTTGATGGCTCCCACCAGGTCAAGCATAGGCGCTTTGACGTGCTGCTCGAAAAGATGCTTGCGAGGCTGAAACCACTCGCGGCGGTTGTTGCGCTTTAAGCTTCGAAAGAACCGGACCATGTCCGGCGGAAAACCAGCAAAAGCAGTTCTCAAGAAACGCTCCTCTATAATTTGACAAGATGACCGTACGGAAAGAGACCATCGATCGGCTTGCCGGTATTCCCAATGTATCCGTCTCGGAGTGCGCCCCGCTGAGCCGGCATACGCGTTTCGGAATCGGGGGGCCGGCCGGAGTGTTGGTTGTGGCGGCGTCCGAACAGAGTTTCGCGGAAGCTTGGCACGTCACGCAATCCAGCGGCGCCGCTTACAGTGTGATCGGTAGCGGCACCAATCTAATCGTTGCCGACCAGGGCTTCGATGGAATCGTGTTGCGGTTGGCCGCGAAAGCAATCCATCGCGATGGTGCAACGGTACGCGCCGAGGCTGGAGCCGAGCTGCAGGAGTTGGTGGATTATTGCATCGATCATGGGCTGCGGGGTCTGGAAACAATGACCGGCATTCCTGGATCGGTGGGGGCGGCCGTCTATGGAAACGCGGGCGCCTACGGCCATTCCATCGACGAACGGGTCCGGCTGGTTCGGTTCCTGGACGGCGCGCAAGTCCGATCGTTTGGTCCTGCCGAGTGCCAATTTCATTATCGCGAGAGCGTCTTCAAGAAGCACAAGGATTGGATCATTCTGAGCGTGGAGCTGAGCATGACTCCGGCGCCCGCGGCCGATCTGCGCCAAACCGCCGATGAGATCTTCAAAATCCGCCTCGCCAAGTATCCGCCTACGATGAAATGTGCGGGCAGCATTTTCAAGAACCTGATTCTGGCCGAGCTGCCCGAGTCCGTTCGCCGTCAAATTCCCGATCGAGTGGTGCGCGAAGGAAAGGCCCCATCGGCGTACTTCCTGGAACAGGTGGGCGCGAAGGGCATGCGAAGCGGCGGCATTCACGTGGCGGACTATCATGCCAACCTGATCTACAACACGGGAGAAGGCACGGCGCGAGAACTGTGCGATTTGATCTGCGAGCTCAAAACACGCGTCAGAAAGCAGTTTGGGCTGGAACTCGAAGAAGAAGTGCAATACGTCGGATTCCCGCCTCCGCCGCAGACCGCTTAATTGCGTTATAAGCTAAAGATATGCGGTATTTGTGTGCCCTTGCCTTCGTCATTGGTGTGCCTTTGGCGCTGGCCGCGGATCGCCCTGTCCCCGTCATCGTAGAGTTATTCACCAGCGAAGGGTGTTCCAGCTGTCCCGCCGCGGACCGCATTCTGGCGCGCCTGGAGCAAACGCAGCCCGTTCCCGGAGCGCAAGTAGTGGCCATCGAAGAGCACGTCGACTACTGGAATCAGCTCGGCTGGACGGACCCCTTCTCCTCTCCGCAATATCGCGCGCGGCAAAACGATTACGCCGTTGCCTTTAAAGCCAGCGACATTTACACACCGCAAATGGTGGTCAACGGGCAGAGCGCCTTCGTCGGCAGCGATATGAACCGGGCTTATCATGAGATCGGGGATGCGGCACAGACCGCGACGACGCTCGTCGACCTGGGCGCCAATACCAATCCGCGCGACCCGGACCTGATGGATCTTTCCGTGCAGGTGACCAATCCTAAAACCGTCAAATGGCGAGATTCCAACGTTTACCTGGCGGTAACCGAGAAAGGGCTGATGACCTTCGTGCAGCGCGGCGAGAATGGCGGCCGGACCTTGCGGCACTCCTCGGTGGTGCGCAGCTTCGGGGTGATCGGACGAATCAATCCGCAGGGCGCGAGCGGCGGCCAACTGGTATCCACACTGCGCCTGCCCCACGAATGGAAGCGCGAGAACCTGCGCGCGGTGGTGTTCGTACAGGAGCGCGGTACGTTCCGCATCACCGGCGCTGGCGTGGTGGATCTGCACTAACCTGAGCCGCGACCACAGGAAGCGGAGGCGCTCATATAGAATCAAAACTATGTCCATTGTCGTAGTTGGTTCTGTGGCCTATGACGGAGTTGAAACTCCGCATGGCAAAGTCGAACGCATGCTGGGTGGCGCATGCACTTACATCTGTTTAGCCGCCAGCTATTTTGCCAAGACCAGGATAGTCGCCGTGGTGGGCGACGACTTCGCTGCTGAAGACGAGAAACTGCTGTTGGATCGCGGGATCGATCTGGAAGGCTTGGAGCGCGTGAAAGGAGGCAAGACGTTTTTCTGGGCGGGCGTTTACTCGCATGACATGAACGACCGTACCACGTTGCGCACCGACCTGAACGTGTTCGCCGACTTCAATCCGAAGCTGCCGGAAAGCTACAAGAAATCACCGTACCTGTTGCTCGGCAACATTCAACCGACTTTGCAGCGCAGCGTACGCGAGCAAATGAATGGTCTTCGCCTAGCGGGCGGCGACACCATGAATTATTGGATCCAGGATTTCCGCGAGGATCTGCTGAAGACCATCCACGATTGGGACTTCCTGCTAATCAACGACGGCGAGGCTCGCATGCTTTCGGGCGAAAATAACCTGAAGCGTGCCGCCGCCAAGATCATGGCGATGGGGCCGAAGACGCTGGTGATCAAGCGCGGCGAGTATGGCGCCATTTTATTCCACGGGAACTCGCATTTCATCGTACCCGCCTATTTACTCGAAGAAGTTTTCGACCCCACCGGCGCAGGCGACTGCTTCGCGGGCGGCTTCATCGGCTACCTGGCCGAGAAAGGCATCGATCTCAAGTCCGGACACGTGACCGCCAAGGATATCAGCCGCGCCGTGATCTATGGGTCCGTCATGGGCAGCTTCTGCTGTGAGAAATTCGGCGTGGACCGGTTTCGCACGCTCACCCGCAAAGACATCGACGCGCGCTTCCAGGAGTTCCGGGACTTCACTGAGTTTTGAAACATACCTGGATCGAGCTCGCGCTGGTCTTCGTTCTGTTGGCCGCGATCGGCGGTCTGGCTACCAAGTACGTAAATCAATCCGGCTGGACTTTGTATTATGGCGATGCGGAGGCGCACCTGGATATCGCGCGCCGCGTGGTGGATTCGCGAAATCCCGGGTACGATCAGCTGGGGACGGTCTGGCTGCCGCTACCGCACGTACTGATGCTGCCGTTCGTTGGGAACGATCGGCTGTGGCGCAGCGGGCTGGCGGGCGCCATCCCCTCCTCCGCCTGTTTCGTTTGTGCGGGACTTTTCCTTTATGCGGCACTTCGCCGCGCGGCGCATTCGTCAGCCGTTGCCGCAGCATCCTTGGGCGTGCTTGCGCTCAATCCGAATCTTTTGTATTTGCAAGCCACTCCCATGACGGAAACGGTAGTGCTGGCGGGATTGATGGCGCTCTTGTACTTCACGGTGCTTTTCCGGGAAACTCAATCGCTGGCTGCCCTAATCGGCGCGGGCATTGCCAGCATCGCAGCTTCGCTGGGGCGCTACGAAGGCTGGTTCGTGATTCCATTCGTCGCAGTCTACTTCTTGATCGCAGGGCGGAAGAACCGGATCGCCGCCGCGCTGCTTTTCTCGGCCATTGCAGTCCTTGGCCCGCTCTACTGGCTTGGTCACAATTGGTGGATCTATTCCAATCCGTTCGAGTTCTTCAATGGATATTACGCTCCCATGAGCATCTACCATCGGGCTCTGGCGCAAAACATGATGCCTTATCCCGGCGATCACGATTGGCGCGCGGCTGTGCGCTACTATTTCATGGCCGTGCGGCTTTGCGTGGGCTGGGCCACCCTCGGGATCGGAATAGCGGGGCTGGCGTATGCCCTGGCACGTCGTCTGTTCTGGCCGGTCTTGTTCGCCGTCCTTCCACCCGTGTTCTACGTGTGGAGCATGGACTCGGGAAATGCGCCCATCTACGTTCCCACACTGTGGCCGTTTTCCTACTACAACACGCGCTACGCGCTCACTGCGCTGCCCCTGCTCGCGATCGCCGCTGGAAGCTTGGTGCTCCTGGGATCTTTGCGCTGGCGGCCATGGATTGCAGCAGGCATCGTGCTCGCCGCCATCGCGCCCTGGCTCATCCGGCCGCAGCCCAACGAATTGATCACTTGGAAAGAATCGCAAGTCAACTCCATCACTCGCCGCGCTTGGACCACGGCAGCTGCGTCGTCACTCGGCGGTTCCTACCATTCAGGCCAGGGCGTCATCACCAGCTTCAGCGATCTAAGCGGAATCCTGCGAGCAGCCGGCATTCCTTTGCGTGAGGCCCTGCATGACGGTGATGAACCGCAGTGGATGGCGGCTACCACTCGGCCCGACCTGTTTTTGCACGAAGAGTGGGCGGTTGCATTTTCGGGGGACACGGTTGCCACAGCCATTCAGAGAGCATCGTTTCGAACCGGCCCCCGCTATCATTTGGTACAAACAGTTAGAGTCAAAGGCGCTCCGGTGATCGAAATCTATAAACGCGACTGAGCATATGCCGATCCCATTCACGAAAGCGCACGGCGCTGGAAACGACTTTCTGCTCACTTGGGCCGATCAGGTTCCAGACGTCGATCTCGCGTCTACCGCGCGCGCCATCTGCGATCGTCACACCGGAATCGGCGCCGACGGCTGGATCTTGATCCGCGATACCACCATCCGCCTGTTCAACGCCGACGGCAGTGAACCGGAAATGTCGGGCAACGGCACACGCTGCGTGGCCGCATTGCTCATCGATGCGGGCCGGGCCGGCGATCGACTGACGATTCAGACCGGCGCTGGGCCGAAACATTTGCGTTTGTTGGAACGCAATGACCGGCACTTTGTGTTTGAGATGAACATGGGATCACCGAGATATGACGCGGCGGAAATCCGCTGCAATATCCCGCTGAAGGCGGGCCCCCAAGAGGTAACGATCCTGGATGTCGGCAACCCGCAATGCGTGGTCTTCGTCGGGCGCTTCCCGGAGAATTGGGAAGCGATCGGCGAAGAGATCGAAGGCCATCCCCATTTTCCGAAAAGGACCAACGTATCGTTCGTTCGCGTCATCGATCCGCATACCATCGAGACCCGCTTCTACGAGCGCGGAGCGGGAGTGACGCTCAGTTCCGGCACCGGATCCACCGGCGCGGGCGTCGCCGCCATTCTACGCAAGGTGGTGGCCAGCCCGGTTACGGTACAAACTCCAGCCGGTGAATCGTTGCAACTGCGATGGGATGAATCGGTTTATCTCACCGGCCCGGCGGAAATCATCGGAGCCGGCGAGTTTTACGGGTGAGCGCTTAGAAGTACCCTTTGATGGCGGTAAATTCGTTGTCGAACTCACCCAGGATCGCGGGCAAACGTTCACCCAGCCCCAATTGTTCCAGCGCCGCTTGAGGGTCCTCACTCGGGCTCTCGAAAAGGCTGACAAACACTCCCGTTCCCTTGACGTAACGATCGGCGGCACTCAAGACGTGGCTCAAAGTGAGCTGGCCAGGCCCTGCCTGCGTTGGATCCAGTTCGGGCGAAGCGTGGAAGCGCACCGCAGTCTGGATTTCCTCCGGCAGGTTCCACTGCGCCAGAGCTTCGGCGGAAAGTTCGGCATGCGTCATTCCCAGGACCTGGATTTCATAGTCCTGCGTCCATTGCTTGTTTTCCTGACAAAGCAGCGTCATCTGCCTGTACTCATCGTGTAGTCCGATGGCGATCAATAGCAGACCCAAATCGTGAAAGAGGCCGGCCGCAAAAGCGCCTTCGGCGTACGCCACATTGAGACGCTGCGCCAGAAGATCCGAAAGGATTCCCACGCCCACCGAATGCTGATTGAAGTTCGGGGTAGACCAGCCTGGAGGGGTCTTCACCTGGTTCCACATCCGCGCCACCGACATGCTAAGCGCGGCGTTGCGCAGCTTGGTGATCCCGAGCAAGGAAACTGCATGGCGGATGGAGTTCACCGTCCCAGCCAAGCCATACAGCGCCGAATTCACTAATTTCAGGATGTTCCCGGCAAGTACCGTATCCTTTTCGATGAGATCGGCAATCTTGGCGAACGACACATCTTCACTCGCCAAGCTGGCAATCAGGCGATTCAAGATCGGCGAAAAAGGCGGAAGTTGCCCTAAAGCGATCAATGATCGCTCGCGAACCGTAGGCGTGCCTGCCGTGGAAGTGCTGGCGGAAGCTGTCACCTTTGGATTATCGTCAGTTCACATGAAAAGCTTGAGTCTCCCAAGTTCAGGCCCCGCGCTTGTAACATGGAACACATGGACTACAGCGCCGCCATTGCGGTCCACAACCTCCGCAAGGTCTATGGAAACAAGGCGGCTGTGGACGGACTCGACCTGGAAGTGCCTCGCGGCTGCTTTTTCGGCTTTCTGGGACCCAACGGGGCGGGTAAAACCACTACCATCCGTATGTTGATGGGCTTAGCGCCCCCCACCTCCGGCAGCATCGAGCTTTTGGGCCTGTCTATGCCAGAACATGCGCAGGAGGTGAAGGGCAAGATCGGACTGGTTCCCGACGAAACCCTGCTATTCGACCATCTCACTGGCCTGGAATTCACCGAGTTCGTGGGAAGAATGTACGGCCTGGAGCGCCGTGTCGCGCGTGAGCGGTCGCGGGAGTTGCTGGCGCTGTTCGAGCTGGATGGCGAGCCGGGCAAGCTGATCGGCGACTATTCGAAGGGCATGCGCAAACGCGTGGCAATGGCGGCCGCGCTGATCCATCGGCCCGAGCTCTTCTTGCTGGACGAACCCTTCGAGGGCGTCGACGCGGTGGGCGCCAGGCTCATGAAAGAGATCCTGCTGGACCAAGTACGGCGCGGCGCGACTATGTTTCTAACCTCGCACGTGCTGGAAGTGGTGGAACGGCTGTGCGACCGCGTGGCCATTATTCATGATGGCCGGGTAGTCAAATCGGGCACCATGGCCGAGCTGCGAACCGGTTCAGAGACGCTGGAAGACGTCTTCGTACGCGTGGTGGGCGCGGACCATCCAGCCGAGACGCTGGATTGGCTGTAGTAGGCGTACGCCCGCCGACACTCTTTCATGGGTCGTCTGCCTTGATTCCCGAACACTGGCGGACATCACACTATCAATCGCGTCCACGTGCCGGCTATCCCGTTGTTCGAGAGCACGATCGATGCTTTCTTCCACACTAAGAATGCAGTACAATCTGACGTATAGGACCGCACGGCCCCCTAACTGATCTGCAATTTAGCGCGAGTCCGCGCAATATGGTCGCCCCGAATTCATAGAGGAGGGCAACTTCGATAGCACGCTCCAACTTCTCAAGAGTCTTAGCTCTGAACTATCAACCGGCAACCGATGGTTCAAGGGAAATCTCCATGTACACGCCCAGGGAAAATCACCTGAGGATATCGTGGACAGTGCCCGAGACCAGGGCCTGGACTTTGTCGCCATCACCGATCATCAAAGCTTTTCCGCTGTACAGGGAATAGTTCGGGCGGCTGCGAGACGAGATAGGCCGCTCACAGTTTTCCCAGGTATCGAGATCACCTCTGTCGAAGGAGCACACCTACTCGCGGTCTTTCCCCCCGCCTTTGACGTTGACCAGCAGAAACGGTTCGAAGGATTTCTGGAGGTTGACGGGCAGGGCGACACCCGTCTCGCATCGCGTCAAACGGTGACTGAGATTCTCCCTAAAGTTCACGAGGAAGGAGGAATTGTTGTTATACCCCATCCTTTTAGCGACAAGATTGGACTCCTGGACAGTGCCCGGAAAATAGGGACTAAACTTGAATGGCTAGAGAGCGGACACATTCGGTTCATCCAAAGCCCCGAGGATAAAGTGCGTTACGTAGGATGGGATGAAAGCGGGGTCTGGATCAATAGATTCGTATTATCGTCTGCAAACGCTGAACAAATTCAAAATAGCACCTATTGCCTCGCTCCGATAAACATAAGTGACTGCTACGATCCACCTGAAATCGGTGACGGATGCACGTGGTTCCACATGAGTGAGGTGTCGATAGAAGGTCTAAAACAAGTCGCGTGCGAACCCGCCTCGAGAATACTTAAGCAGATTCCGTCCCAAGATGCGCATGATGCTCTTCTAGCCCTGCGGATCACAGGTGGGTACTGTGATGGTCAGCTCTTCATGTTCAACGGCGGCCTCAATTGCATCGTGGGTCCGAACCACGCGGGCAAGTCAGCCGTTTTCGACTTTGTCCGATTCGCTCTCGAACTGGACCGCGACAGTCCCGGCGACTCGAAAGAGAAGTTGCTTTCGAGACTTAACGCAATACTCGGCCAGGAGGGGGCAGTTGAGCTAATTGTGCGCAGCGAGGCCACGCTACACGTCCTCCGACGAACCTTCCGCCCGCAATTTGGAAGTCGAGACAAGGCTGCGGTTCCTTCAGACGTGGCCGAACGCACTCAGTGCTTTCGCTACAACGCGGAGTCAGATGTTTGAGGTGGACCCCATCGTTTGGACAAAAATTCGGCAGTCCTTAGATGGTGTGGCGGGCTGACCAAGACGGCGGCCGTGAGGCCGCCATCCATTCCGGGCTTGAATCGGCGCTCGGGTCGTAT